>JAAUYL010055939.1_pt1 | contig 33328 bp, 19 predicted proteins | sample 7278011 | NCBI WGS metagenome assembly JAAUYL01 (sample SAMN14350225, study PRJNA611818) | marine sediment metagenome | isolation source: surface marine sediment (1.8m) | place: French Polynesia: Moorea | collected 2018-08
CGGAAAGTCTGGTTCTCACAACTCCCTAAATTTCGTCGGTTGGAAAAAGTTGCACACGGCGTATACCTATAATATATACCTATTTTTCAAAGATATACAAACCTAACAGTTTTTTTCCGAAGTTTTAACCTTTTGTTTACCAAAAGATAACCTTGAGCCTATTTTGGCAAAATTATCTTTACTTATCTATATTTTTGATGTTCCACCAAGCAAGGATTTCATTTTTCAAGTAAATAGACATCTCCGGAAAATAGGGAACACTTAACACTTAACTGGGAACACTTAACTGGGAACAGAAAGAAAGAATAGATAATTTCTGGATGATAATTGATTTGATTTTTAATTTTCACGCTTATGTCTAATAGTTAGATACCCAAAGCTTTGATTACTCTTTTGTAACCTTCCTCAAGAGTATCAGCTTCTGTTCTCAGCATAAATTTCTGGTATAGATTGGCAAATCTAAAAACTTATTTAATAATTGATTTAAGTGTTCTCATATACAGCAGATTCTACATTTTTGAGGTAAACTTGGAGTGGATAAGATGTGTGCATTAGAAACATTTAATTGTTAATATCTGTACTTGCTATGGGACCAAATCTGCTGTAAATGCTTTTTTCTTAATATTCAACATTTATGGTCTACGATATCAGTGTGAACTCTACTGTATATTACAGTAGAATATGATTGAAATTTTCTAGAGAGCGATCGCTGAAAATATCAGAACCTATAAATTTTAATCATAACTAATTAGTGTTGGACAAACCAATAATATTTAAGAGTATTTAATGTGGTCAAAGGTTAGAAAAAATGTAGAACAATGGCAAGGCGCACTAATAATTGCCATTAGTGTAACTTTGTGCGTTGTTGGAGGTAGTGTAACTGGTATCTTTCAGTTATTAGAATGGGCTAGTCTAGATCAATTTTATCGCTTGCGTCCCTCAGAATCAATAGAATCTCGTATTACTTTAGTCACCATTGATAAAGCCGATCTAACTCGTTTGAGCTGGCCTATTTCTGACAAATTAATAGCAAAATTAATATTAAATTTGAGAGCTTACAAACCTAAAGCTATTGGTCTCGACATTTACCGAGATGTTTCTGTGGAACCAGGATATGAAAAACTCATAGAAGTCTTCCAGTCAACTCCAAATCTAGTGGGAATTGAAAAAGTAGCTGGAGAAACAGTAGCTCCACCACCTGCTTTAAGTAAACTAAATCAGGTTGGAGCTTCCGACATATTACTAGATGCTGATGGTAAAGTACGACGCGCTCTGATTACAATAGCTACCGAAAATCCTCTACCAGAAGGACTAGGGGTGAAGTTGGCCTTGATGTATTTGCAAAAAAAGGGTATTACTTTACAAGCAGTAGATGAAAATCAACGAAATTATAAACTTGGTAAAGCTACTTTCACTCCTCTGACCCCTACTTCAGGGGTTTATGCTAGTCCTGATACTGGTGGTTATCAGATTTTACTAAACTATCGTGGTAGAAGAGAAACTTTTCCCTGTATTTCTATATCCCAGGTATTAGATGGAGATATTCCTGAAGATTTAATTCGCGATCGCATTATTATGGTAGGAAAAACAGCAGAAAGTCTCAGAGATGTTTTTTCTACACCTTTTAATAGCAATCTATTACAGAAAACAAATCTGATGCCAGGAATAGTGGTTCATGCTAATATTAGCAGTCAGATTTTGAGTGCTGCTTTGGAAGGTCGTGTTTTGTTGCGGGTATTTAATCAATACTGGGAATGGGTGTGGATGGGAATATGGTCATTTACTGGAAGTATTTTCACCTGGTGGTTATTGCAATCTCCAAGATTTGGCAAAAATGCTTTTTTTGGTGGCACTATTATAGTCATGGGATTATCAAGTTTTACCTTGGTAGGAATAAGTTATGGAGCGTTTATCAGTGGGTGGGTTTTGCCTGTGTTTACTCCGTGGGTTGGGTTAATGACTACAGCTATTATTACAACTAACTACTATAGTTATTGGCAACTTAACAAAACTAACCAGCAATTAGAAAATGCTAATCAGAAACTAGAAGATTATGCTCAAACTCTAGAACAAAAAGTACAACAGCGAACTCAGGAATTAGAAATTGCCAAACAAGCAGCAGATGCAGCGTCTCAAGCTAAAAGCGAATTTCTGACTAACATGAGTCACGAATTACGAACCCCTCTCAATGGTATTATGGGTTATGCTCAAATTCTCCAACGTTCTGATAGTGTAAATACAGAAGATAAAACCAAAGTAGAAGTTATTCATCGTTGTGGGTCTCATTTGTTGACTTTGATTAATGATGTGCTTGACTTGTCAAAAATTGAAGCAGGGAAAATGGAACTCCACCCTACCTATGTCTACTTACCAAGTTTGTTGCATAATGTCGTAGAAATGTGCGAGATTAAAGCTCAAATGAAGGGAATTTCTTTTATTTGTGAAAAGGATGCTAAATTGCCGACTGGTATCAATGCTGATGAAAAACGGTTGCGACAGGTGTTAATTAATCTTTTGGGAAACGCAATTAAGTTTACGGAAAAAGGTGTAGTGACATTCAAGGTGAATCAAACTAAAAATGGTAAATTTCACTTTGAAATTCAGGATACAGGTATTGGTATGACACCGGAACAGACTCAACGTCTTTTTCGAGCTTTTGAGCAAGTAGGTTCAGACAAGTATAAGTATAATGCTGAAGGTACTGGGTTAGGATTAGCAATTAGTCAGAGAATTGCACGGTTAATGGGTAGTGAAATTCAGGTAAAGAGTGAATATGGAGTTGGCAGTGTTTTCTGCTTTGAGGTGGATTTCCCATCCACTAATACTAATAGTGTTAATAATAAAATCAGTAGCAAACAGCAGAAACAAGGAGAAATTGTTGGTGTGAAAGGAAAAGCACCTAAAATTTTAGTTGTAGACGATCTGTATGATAGTTCCTCTATAATTGTGAATTTGTTGAAACCTCTTGGTTTTGAGGTGCTTGAAGTAAGTAGTGCTAAGGATGCTTTAGAGAAAATTGAACAGTTTAAACCCAATCTTGTGATTACTGATTTATTGATGCCTGAGATGGATGGTTTTGAAATGATGCGAAAGCTCAGAGCTTCTGAAAAAGGAAAAAATTTGATTTTGATTGCTTCTTCAGCTAATGTGTTTGAATCAGATCGAAAGAATTTCCTGGAGGCAGGTGGAAATGATTTTCTGCCTAAACCTGTGGAAGTAAGTCAATTACTTAAGGTACTACAAACACATCTAAATCTAGAATGGGTTTATGAAGGAAGTAGAAAATCACCTCGACTCATAGAAAAAACAGAGAAAACAAATGAAGAAATAATTCCTCCTCCTCTAACAGAATTGCAAAATTTATATGAATTGGCGATGAAGGGTCATCTTAAGGGAATTACTAAGCAAGCAAAAATAATGGAGAAACTGGATACTAAATATGTGCCTTTTGCCCAGAAGTTGCAGGAACTAGCGGGAGATTTTCGAGATCAAGATATTATTAAACTAATTTCAGATGTTATCGCAAATTAACAGAAATTTTCAAGATACTTTTCTGTATTATTTTTAGTAACTAATAGACATCTGGTGAAAAAGATATAAACTGCTTGTTCCAGAAGAATTAATATCATGTCCGGATAATTAGGGTTTGCCCTCAAAAGTATTATGAGTAAGAGTAGGAGTCAGGAGACAGGAGACAGGAGACAGGAGGAATCGGGAATGAGCGAGAAGGCAGGAGTTAGAATTATTCCTCAATTTCTCTGTCCAAATCTTGCTGTTAATACTAACTTTTTGAGGCTTTTCAACTCAATCTATGCGCACTTTTTCCAGACTTAAAAATGCCAAAAGTTTTATCTGTAAACACTTTCATATTTATTCAGCAAACCCTAATTAGCGATAAAAAAACTTTCTCCTCCTTATACCATTTCTCAAAAACTTTATCTATTTCAGAGTAGGAGACCCACCCCTAACCCCTCCCAGGAGGGTCAGAGGTAGGGACGTTGCATGGAACGTCCCTACAGAGAAGTAAAAATAAGAAGAATTGACATTAACCAGCCAGTAATTATCAAAAAAGTTATTCGGCCTGCCTAAATTACTTAATAATTGAAGTTCCACCCAAGTATAGCATTACTTTTGGTAATTGGTATTATAACTACAGGACTTACGCAACGGCACTAATTAGGGCTTGCTGAAACTATCTAAAAGAATTGATATATAAAGGTTTGAGGCTTTTTTTTCTCCATAAAGTCTGGCTTTTTCTGCTTGATCAAGCAGAAAGTTAGGGTTCTCAGGAGAATAATTGCAGAAAAATTGAGGGATAAAATATTCGACTAACTCCTCTAAATTACCCATTTCTTCTGTCTCCTGTCTCCTGTCTCCTGTCTCCTCCCCTCACCCATAAGACTTTTGAGCGCAAACCCTAATTATAGTGGATATATCTGGAATTATGACCAAATTATACGCTATATATAGTGTTCCTGCGTAAGTCCTGGATTGTTTAAAATTTGACTCATATTGCTCCAGGCTTTTAAATTTTGACTATTATTATTAGACTTTTGACTTAGATTAACTTATCTAGACCATTAGACCTCTGGTGGAAAAGAGGGAGTAGGGAGTAGGGAGTAGGGAGTAGGGGGAAAGAATTGATGATTTATGAGAGATAATAGATTTTATTTTTGATTATCACCAGATGTCTATTAGATTTAAGATTCATACTAAATCCGGTTTCGATCGACACTATAGTGCTTAAAGGTAAAAGGTCAGCACTAAATTGATGCTAACCGTAGCACAATTTAAGGTTCACACTCTAGTGGTCCATTTCATCAAAAATGAATGATGGGTTGAGACAAGGGGTAAAAATTTAATGGTTTATCCCCCAAATTCATCTTGACAGACCACTAGAAAGGTTTGGCTCCAAAACTGCTATTTTTGTCAATTATATATATAACGATGACAAATATTTTTTATCAATTTCAAAAGGGTAAATATACTACTGTCCCTTATCTACTAAAAATAACTCAACCTAGACAACCACAGACTTCTCCCATTGGCATTTTTGATAGTGGAGTAGGCGGAATTAGTGTTTTAAAAGAATTATACCGCCAACTCCCGAAAGAAACCTTTATCTACTTCGCTGATACAGCACGACTTCCCTATGGTACAAAATCTCAGACAGAGATTGTACAATTTGTGCGTCAAGTGCTAACTTGGATGCAAAAGCAGGGTGTTAAGATGGCGATCATTGCCTGCAATACTGCTACAGCAGCAGCAATAGATCGAGTAGCAGTCGAATACAATTTTCCCGTTATTGGTATGATTGAACCTGGTGCAAACACAGTTGTACACAGGAGTAGCAAAAGAATAGGTGTCATCGCTACTCTACATACAGTTAAGAGCAATGCTTATCTGAATACTATTCTGAAAATCGATCCTTCGATTTTAGTATTTCAAGTAGGAGCTCCTACTTTAGTACCATTAATTGAACAGGGTCGGATCGATGATGTTTATACGTTGGAAGTAGTGCGACAATATCTTAAACCCTTAATCGCAAAACAGATAGATACTCTAATATTAGGTTGTACACACTATCCCCATCTGATACATTTGTTTAAACAAATTTTAGATAGTTCAGTACAAATAGTAGACCCCGCTATTGCTGTTGTTCGCACTGCTGTCCAGGAACTTCAGAGTTTGGGAAAATTAAGCGATCGCCCTCCTCATTGTACTAGCTTCTATGTGAGTGGGAAGCCAGAAGAATTTGCTCAAAGGGTGCAACAATTCATGGGTTTTACTCCAATAGTAGAACAAGTTTGCTTGGGAGTGGAAAGTGTGAAAATTCAGTCCGAATCTGTAGCTTAATTTCTAGTCAATTATTTGTGACAAGCATCACTGACAATTTATTTTTTTTGTATTTGGCGTTATTCTGGAAGTGATATTACACTCAGCAATGCCAAATATTTTTTTGTGAGTAGAAATTAAGATTAAACTGAATTTATTTTTTAATATTTAATTTTTCCTATTTTGATAAATTTAGGTATTATATCCAATCAGCTGGCTTCCGAGTGATATAATTATACCGTCAGTAGGGGCGGGCTGTTCGCCCCTACAATATTGACTATTCTTCCCTGATCCTGAATTATACCAATGCTACCGGATTTGATATTACTTCATCTTCATCAAGTTAAATTAGTTTTTTTTATACTATATCGATAAAATCAATGTTACAAATAATCAAAGTATGAATAAATTATACACTCTCTTTACTCATATTAATTTGTAGCAAAAAAATTCAATAGGTATTGGCCTACATAATTAGTTATTAATCCACATATTCATATATAGCGCTACCCATTAAAGTTAGGATATTTCTAAATCCTGAAACCCTTTGACAGTTTACTATTCCTTATTCCCTATTGCCCATTCCCGATTCAAGTAGCGCTATAAAATATATTTTAAGTTGTTACAAAAGTGCATTTGTTGTGATAAACTCCCCAATAATAACTTGGTAATTAGTGAGGAAAAACTTTATGGCTGATGTTAGGGTTCTAGTTGAGAATGTAGTTTCTCAAGGCACGGAAGATACTTCTGTATTCTTTTCTCCAGTATGGGTAGGGTTCCATGATGGTAGTTATAACCTATTTAATATTGGTGGAACTGCTACTCCAGGTCTAGAAAGGTTAGCTGAAGATGCTATATTTGAACCAACAGATGATTTCTCAGAGACTATATCTACTGAATTTGCAGCTAGTGGAGCTGGTTCTACTGCTGGGGTGGTTTCATCTCCTGGTGGACCTTTTGCCCTAGGAAGCTTAGGTGTTGGAGCATTTAACGTAGATGAAACTCAGGGACGATACCTGACTTATGGTTCCATGATATTGCCTAGTAACGATGCCTTCATTGGGAATGAAAGCCCTCTTGCTATAGAGGTTTTCGATAACGGGGGCAATTTATTAGAAGTTGATTTTACTGTTACTGGAGAGCGAGTCTGGGATGCAGGAACAGAAGAAAATGATGAAAATCCTGAGAATACAGCAGCATTAGGTCAGACAACACCCAATACAGGTACAGCTGAAAATGGCACAGTTCGATTGCACCCTGGTTTTATTGGTAGTGAACGAGAAGACGGCGATGAACCAGGAGGTATTTTAGAGGCACGGGAAGATGCTGATTTCACAACAGAAAATGACGGAGCAAATTTTGAAATAGCTCGCATTACTGTTTTAGAAGATCGTGTTGGTGATGCTGACAACAACAGGATTAGCGGAACTGCTCTACCCGATAGTATCTTTGGTCTTGCAGGTGACGATACTTTAAATGGTCTTGATGGACGAGACTGGGTAGTTGGTGGTCGTGGTAATGACTTGCTCAGAGGTGGTGATGGTGATGATATTTTAGAAGGTCGCCTTGGGTTCGATCGCTTACTTGGTGGTGATGGTGATGATATATTGAGAGGTGGTCAAGGTCGCGATCGTCTCAATGGTGGTGCAGGTAACGATACTCTTATGGGTGGTGCTAGTATTGACTTCTTCATCTTTAACACTAATGACACATTTGATACCGATGATGTCGGAGTAGATACTATTAAAGATTTCAATCAAGGGCAAGATTTTATTCTTCTCGATAAAACTACTTTTGCTGCTATTACAAGTGACCCAAGTAGCAGAACCGAGCCAGGATTTAGCGTTTCAGGTGAATTCGATCTAGTTGCCACAGATGCTGCTGCTGCTACTTCAGATGCTTTCATTGTTCACAGTATAGAAAGTGGCAATTTGTATTACAACCCAGATGGTGCTACAGCAGGTTTTGGTAACGGTGGTCAGTTTGCCAATGTACTTCCTGTATTAACTGCAGATGACTTTATTATCCGAGCTTAATACTGCTTGAGTAAAAGTTAGGTATTTGTTGGGGGTGGGTTTAGGCAAAAGCAACAACAAGCAAAATCTCTAACCCCCAACCCCTAGCTCTAATATGAGTTTGTAGTAGGGCTTTAGCCCACAAAATCTTGGTACAGAGAAACAGGGTTGTTTAACAGTATAGTAATATCATGTCCGGATAAGAAGTGATATCAAATCCGGTAGTATCGGTATAAAAAAGCAGAGAAACCGGGTTTGTATCAAATGCCTTACAATACTAACATTTACCTCCCACAAACCCGGTTTCTTGTAACTCCGAAGCAAGCGAATTTGATATGATAAAAAAGTTTTTGTTTGTAGTAGGGCTTTAGCCCGTTAAATATCTATCTTATATCATGTTTGGATAATCACTTATAATAAAGTTTTTGTTTGTAGTAGGGCTTCAGGGCTTCAGCCCTATCTACAGTTGGGACTCAAGCCCTACTACGAACTTTAATTATAATAACTATTTAACCGAATATAATATTAGGGCTAAAGCCCTACTACAAGCTTTAATTATAACTATTCAACCGGACATTATATAAGATAATATTTCATGGGTTAGAGCAATATTACGAGAGATTCTAATTATAACTATTAAACCGGACTCTATATCACTAATCTTTCTAACATTTCCCTGTGTTTTGAGACAGGAGCAAGAGTATTTGCTGCTATCATCCCACTTACTGCCACTGCAGGTAAACCAATACCAGGAAAAGTAGAATCTCCACAACATAATAACCCTGGCAATGGCGTATTCGGTCCAGGAAACAACCCCTCCCCAGCACGAATTGCTGGACCATAAGACCCCCGGTGACGGCGGAGAAAGCGTTCGTGAGTTAGGGGAGTACCCACCAATGTCACTTCACAACGGGAACGCACATCAGGTATTATTCGCTCTAACCCTCGCCACATTATGTCAGCTCTTTGTTGTTTTAGTTGTACATATTCCTGACTCTTTCTATCCATACCTTGCCATAATTGATATGGTTCGTTTCCAGGAGTATAAACATGAATAACGTGCTTTCCTGGGGGTGCAAGAGTAGAGTCTAACAAAGATGGAATAGATACTAATACAACATTTTGGGGTGCATCTATTTTATCCCAGTTATTGACAATAATATGGTGACACGCCAGATCGGGTTTGATATCTGTGGCATCAATACCCAAATGTAAGTGCATAAAACTGTTACATTCTGGTGTTGCTTGTCGTTGTTCCCGAAAAGATTTTGACACTATACCCTCTGGCAGTAATTTCAAAGTATCCCAGACAGAAGCATTTGAAATTACTGCTTGCTTTGCTCGAATTTCTTCTCCATTCCGCAACAAAACCCCAACAGCACGCCCACCTTTAACAACCACCTCTTGCACATGAGCATTCAACATTAATTGACCGCCATGACGTTGAAACCCCCGCACCAAAGCATCAACTATTGCTCCACTTCCACCAATAGGATAGTCAAGTACAACTCCCGGTCGATACCATTCAGCAAACATAAATGCAACTTCAGCCGCAATAGTACCATTTGCAGGCAAACCTGAAAGTAGGAAGCAAAGTAAATCAAGCCAATTTCGGATAAAAGGATCTGTGACAACCCCTTCAATAACTTGGGAAAACGCCCCCGTTAACTGAGCAACATTAAAAATATGTTTTGCCATAGTAGGTAGAAACTGCCCCATGGTTATTATTCCTCCTAAGTCAAAACGGAGAGAAGCAGGAGGAATAGCGATCGCTGCTTCTGCTAGTGGCGCCATAACTTTTTGGAGTTTACGCCATTCTCCCACAGCACCCTCACCTCTCAACCTTTGGAGAACATCACAAAATTGGTCTGCACCCACCGATGTATCAAATTTGCCCTCTGGTAAACAACAACCCCAAGTGTCATAAGTTACGCAGGGTACTTCCTCGCCGATAGCATCCAAAACTTGTGCTAGTGGGTTAGTAGAGGGGCGATAGGAAAGACCGGAATGTAAAGATGGTCCAGAATCAAACTTAAACCCCTGACGCTCAAAACTATGAGCAGCACCTCCAGGAATAGAATGACTTTCGCAAACTATGACATCAAAACCATAGTGTGCTAGTAAAGCAGCACAACTTAAACCACCAATTCCACTACCAATTACAATTACATCTGTTTGAGACATTTTATTTGGTTAATTCGTTAATTTAGCCATTTATCTAAAGAATAGCAGCAAAGATAAATTAGGTTAGTGAACTATTATCAAGAATATGGTCTAGATATTCTCAATGGCGAACAGGGTAGGGATACTTTAACAGATGGTAGGAATAGCGATCGCTTTATTTTTGATATTGGCAGTCAATTTAACCTGACTGATATTGGTTCGGATATTATTACAGACTTCAATAGTGCTGAGTCAGACAAAATAGTTTTAGAGAAAACTACTTTCAGCAGTTTGGGTAGTGCAGTCGGGGATGGTTTCAGCATTATAGCAGAATTTGGTGTTGTTGATAGTGATGCAGCAGTAGCTACTAGCAGTGCTGAGATAGTTTATAATTCTGCTAATGGTCAACTTTTCTATAACACTAATGGTGCAACTAGCGGTTTCGGTGATGGAGGTCTATTTGCAACTTTAGATAATCAAGCAAACTTGCAAGCTGAAGATTTTATATTAATGTAACGTCTAGCGGTACTGCTGCTGTTGCTTGGGAATAACAACTGAATAACCTTGCGATCTACTGAAATTAATTTTATAGGGACATTTTTATAGAATGTTCCTCAATTCTTTGATTTTCCTATATAGTAACAGACTTTGTGTAATATCATGTCCGGTTGAATAGTTATAATTAAAGATCGTAAAACAAAAATTTTTTTTTATCACTAATTATCCGGACATGATATAACTGGAATTCACAGCTTGTTAAACGTAGCTATTTTGTTTGATTCCAGTAAAATTTTTTTTTGTAACAAAGCAAAGAAATATCCCCTCCAGTCTGCTATTTAATATTGATTGTTCTGGTTTTTTTTTGTTTAGCAGGGGGATATTTCACTATATATATTTAACCGATTTATTTTGTATTTGTCAAGAGTCTATATTGACTTTTTTGAAATTTCAGTATTTAAAGGCGCGTTGTAACTCAGAATAACGATATAGTGCAAAATATTATGAATAAAGCTTCACTATACTCATTTGCGTGGAGTTGAGTAGGATTATTAAATTTTATCTAGTTACAAATAAATACTTAGTCGGGAAAAAATATCCTCCCCTACATTAACATTAAATATTCCAATGATAGAACTTACAGGCCGCTAACTTGTCAAGTTCTAACCTTGATATATTTAATCTCATCTAACTGAGGATATTTTCCTACTACTATTAGACCAGTATATTTTGTATTTGTCAAGAGACTATTATAAATTATTGTAAAGCATAGAGTCTTAGGTAATGGCATTAATCTCTACACAAGTTTTCTCAACCCGTAAGTTATAATTTCTGCTAAGTTATCAGCTAGTATCCTCAAGCTATTTTTAAGTTTCCATCTGCCAACTTTCGTTGGTTGTAAAAAGCCATGAGCGGTAGCATTTCTCAGTGCTTTTGCTAATGTAAACGCCTCCTCCCAATCACAAACAGCTTGAGAATTAACAAGCCAATGGTTAATAATTTTAGCATCTCCTGCTGTTACTCCAAGGAACTCAGCGATCGCCTTATCTTCCTTACTGAACCATTTCTCAAGATTTGATTTTTCTTTACGAGTGGGTGGTTCTAATTTCTGGTAACTTGGTAATTTACACTTGTTGATAAAATTCTTAATTATTTTTAGGTCAGTACCTCTTTCAAAATAATTCATCAATCCTTTATAAGTAATTTCAAAACCTGAATAAGCAATAACAAGTCGCCATTGAACTCCTCGTAACTTTTCATGTGCAGTACGACCTTTCTTACGATAACAACTTTCATCCCCAATAGTAGGATGTTTCCAATCAACTGCTGCCTGTGTTAGAGCTACTCCTCTAGTGAGAGCTTTGATAACCTTGTCTATATGCTCTACATCCTCAGAGTGCTTTTCAGAAAAATAAACAAGCTTTTGTTTAATTAAAGCGCGTTTACTCTGGTCATCTTTCCAAGAATTATCAGGTTCAAAAATATTCCAGACATCATTCCAAGCATTTCTCAAATTTTCTGCTACTTCTGCGGAATGTTCTATAATTTTTTCCGATTCCGATGTGGAATTTTCCATAATTTTTGCCGAATTTTTTCGAGACCTGATAACTGATAACTGATGCGCTCACACGGATTATGGCATGGATACACAGATAATGCCATAAGATTAATCCCTGTATCCGTGCCCGAATCTGTGTCTAGCAATTCTCAATTCTCAATTCTCAAGCCTTAACAGCAACCCGATCGCCTACCTCAACACTTGCTATCGGACTATCAGCTTCAGAAGGAGGGACAACTTGATAAAACTTCGGCAAATATTCAGACCAATTAGCTAAAATAGCCTTAGCTTTATCACTACCAGTCTTTTCAACGTGTAACGAAATCAACTCCTGCAACTGCGCCTCACCTGCTGGTGTAGACACCCGCTGAATAGAAACAATTTCATTATTTACCCTCGCAGGAAAATCACCATCCTCATCCAAGAAATAAGCAATTCCTCCAGTCATACCAGCACCAACATTGCGACCCGCTTTACCCAAGCAGACAATAACGCCACCAGTCATATACTCACAAGCATGGTCTCCAACACCTTCAATAACTGCCTTACCCATAGAATTCCGGACACCAAAACGTTCCCCTGCTTGACCATTAGCAAACAAAATACCGCCAGTCGCACCATATAAACAGGTATTGCCAACAATCACATTTTCCGCAGGGTCGTAACCTGCTTCCACAGGTGGCTTAATAATAATCTCTCCACCGTGCATTCCTTTTCCAACATAATCATTAGCCTCACCTTGTAATGTTAAAATCATTCCTGGCAAATTGAAAGCACCAAAACTCTGACCAGCACTACCATTAAATGTGAGATTAATCAAACCCTCAAAACCAGTATTACCATAACGAGAAGCGTTCGCGGAGCGTTGCGCCAGCAGTATCGCTCCTGCTAACCTTGCTCCCACAGTACGGTCAGTATTAACAATCTTTATTGTCTTAGAAACACTGCCTTGGTTGCGAATTGCAGCTTGAATTTCCCGGTCTTCCAACAGCACGTCGTCTAAAACACAACCGTTGCTATGAACTGTTTCATGCTTTAACCAATCTCGGTCAGTGCGAGTATCTGGTAAGTTAACCAAACAGTCTAAGTTCAAACTTTCTGTTTTAGTTAACTGCACATTTTCTCGTGCTTTCAGCAAGTCTGCACGACCTAATATTTCACTTAGGGAACGATAACCCAACCTTGCTAAAATAGTTCGTACTTCCTCAGCAATAAACCAGAAGAAATTAACTACGTTTTCTGGCACCCCAGTAAATTTCTTACGCAACTTCTCTTGCTGAGTTGCTACACCAACTGGGCAATTATTAGTATGACAAATTCTTGCCATAATACAGCCTTCCGCAATCATCGCAATGGAACCAAAGCCAAATTCTTCAGCACCCATCAAAGCAGCTATGATTACATCCCAACCAGTTTTCAGACCACCGTCTACGCGGAGGGTAACGCGATCGCGCAATTTATTTTCCATCAATACCCGATGTACTTCACTCAAACCTAATTCCCAAGGACTTCCGGCGTGTTTGATTGAACTTAGAGGAGAAGCACCAGTACCGCCATCGTGACCAGAAATCTGAATGACGTCTGCATTAGCTTTAGCTACACCAGCAGCAATAGTACCGATACCAATTTCTGCAACCAACTTCACGGAAACACCAGCGTTAGGATTAATTTGGTGGAGGTCAAAAATTAACTGTGCCAAATCCTCAATAGAATAAATGTCATGGTGAGGAGGGGGTGAAATCAGGGTAACTCCTGGTTTGGAACGACGGAGTGTAGCAATGTAGTTACTGACTTTTTTGCCCGGCAACTGACCGCCTTCACCTGGTTTTGCACCCTGAGCAACTTTAATTTCAATCTGTTTGGCATTCATCAGGTATTCTGGAGTCACGCCAAACCGACCAGAAGCCACTTGTTTAATAGCAGAAGAAGCGGTGTCACCATTTCGTAATCCCTTGAGATGAGGGAATAAACCAGACAAACCTTGACCGTTAACATCGTCTAATATCTTAAATCTTGTGGGGTCTTCTCCACCTTCACCAGAATTAGATTTCCCACCTATGCGGTTCATAGCGATCGCTAAAGTTTCATGCGCTTCCCGTGACAACGATCCTAGAGACATTCCACCAGTACAGAAACGTTTCATTATTTCTGCTGCGGGTTCTACTTCCTCTATAGGTATAGAAGGGGAATAGCTATTCAAATCCAACAAATCCCGTAAAGCTGTTACTGGTCGTCCTTGCAAATATTTCCGGTAAACTTCATAGTGATCGTACTGGGTTGTTTCTTGGTGTTTGCCATTACCATTGCCGTTAGCATGATTAAACGTTGCAACTGCCTTATGGAGTGCTTTCGACATTTCCGGACTATTCATATGATATTCTCCGGTGGGGCGATATTGCACAAACCCATAATTTTCCAGCTTTTTAATATTGAATTCTGGGAACGCCCGATGGTGGAAAGAAATCACTTCTTGTGCCAACTCTGGTACTGTTAAACCACCCATTCGAGATGTAGTTCCCCGGAAAGCTAATTCTAATAAGTCTCCACCAATACCAATAGCTTCAAAAATCTGCGCTCCCTGATAAGAAGACAATAAAGAAATTCCCATTTTAGAGAGAATTTTCAATAGTCCTGCTTCTACTGCTTTGCGATAATGTTTCTGCGCTTCTTCGATAGTTATTTTTGTAATTTTGCCCCGTTCCATTTGGTTTTGAACCGTTGAACTAGACCACCAAGCACGGACAGACTCTAATGCTAAATAAGGATGAACCGCACTTGCTCCATAACCAACTAAACAAGCAAAATGATGGGTACTCCAACACTGAGCTGTTTCTACCACCAAAGATGCTTTCATCCGCAACCGTTCTTTAATCAAGTGATGGTGAACTGCACCTACAGCTAACAGAGGGGGAATGTAAGCAAATTCTGCACTTATTCCCCCATCGCATTTGTCCGATAGAATAATAATTTCCTTACCATTCTGAACTGCTGTTGCTGCCAGTTCGCACAAGTTATTTACTGCTGTTTGCAGTCCTTCTGGTCCATTAGCTACAGGAAATAGAGTAGAAAGAGTTTCTGTGGCAAATTCTGAGTCTTGAATTTCTTTGAATTCTGCTTCGTTTAATACTGGTGATTCTACTTTTAATAACCGTGCATTTTCGGCACTAACTTCTAATAAATTACCACGGTTACCGAGTAGCATATTCAGTGACATTACCATTCCTTCCCGCAGTGGGTCAATGGGAGGATTTGTCACTTGAGCAAACCTTTGTTTAAAATAGTCATATAGTAAATGAGGACGTTGGGAAAGGACTGCTAGGGGAATATCATCACCCATACAAAATGTTGGTTCTTTGCCCAAATTTGCCATATCACTAATCACCATATCCATGTCTTCCAAACTATAGCCAAAAGCTGTTTGTAGTTGGAGCAGGGTTTGTGATTCTAATTCAGTATTAGCTGCAAATGACTGCTTTGCTATCTGCTTTCTGTGTTTTAACCATTCTCCATAAGGTAGTCGAGAACTGACACGTTTTTTAATTTCCCAATTTTTGAGAACTTCATTAGTGCTTAGGTCTACAGCGATCGTTTGTCCAGGACCGAGGCGACCTTTTTCAACTATTTCTGCTTCTGGTATTTCAACTACTCCTGCTTCAGACGCTACGATAATTAGGTCGTTATTCGTAATGCAATAACGTGCTGGTCGCAAACCATTCCGGTCTAGAGCTGCCCCCACTTGTTTACCATCACTAAATACTAATAGTGCCGGACCATCCCAAGCTTCCTGCAAACCACTATAATATTCGTAAAAATCGACAATTTCTGGATATTCTACTAGGTCTGGCTGATTTCTGTATGCTTCCGGCACCATAATCATCAATGTTTCTAGTGGAGAACGTCCGGAACGTACAATTAACTCCATCACGTTGTCTAGATTTGCCGAGTCACTACTTTTAGCATCAACAAAAGGCTTTAACTCATCCAGTCGTGACCCCCAAGTAGAGCAACTGAGACTAGCTTCCCGCGCTTTCATCCAGTTAATATTTCCCAACAGAGTATTAATTTCTCCATTGTGACCAAGCAAACGCATCGGTTGAGCCAGAGGCCATCGCGGCATTGTATTAGTGCTGAAGCGTCGGTGGTAAACAGCGAAAGAACTCTTATAAGCTGGATTTTTCAGGTCTGTGTAAAATTCTCCCAGCACTGCGGAGCGTACCATACCTTTATATACAATAGTGCGACAAGAGAAGGAGCAAATATAGGCATCTATCCCCCAAATAAAACCTTCTTTTTCTAAAGCACAACCAATATTACGACGCAATAAGTAGAGCGATCGCTCTAAGTCATCCCCTTGCAATTTGTCTGAACTGACAATTATTTGTTCGATTTGTGGTTTATTTGCTCGTGCTTGTACTCCCAATACTTCTGGTTTAACTGGCACAACTCGCCAACCAATTACTGTTAGACCTTCTGTAGTTATTGTTTTTTCAATTGCCTGACGTGCTATTGCTGCTTTCTTTTCCGTTTGAGGCAAAAATATCATTCCTACCCCACAGTTAGTAGGGTTTAATTCTAAGTTTTCAGACAGTAACTCCCAAGGAACTTGAGTCATTAAACCTGCCCCATCCCCTGAATCTTGGTCTGCACTACAACCACCGCGATGCTCTAAACAAGTTAGAGCAGGTAAAGCTTTCAATATAATTTCATGGCTTTTTTTCCCTGACGGATGAGCAATAAAACCTACTCCACAGGCATCTCGTTCTTCTACCAACCATCTTTGGCCTTGATAAGTTTCTTTATTTGCTTTTTGATTTGTGTTAGATTCATTCATGTTTAATTTACCCATAACATTTTAACTTTAAAGAGGGTGTCACCCTTGATATAGAAGTTTTCTTCTAAGTTTTTTTGTTACTTGCTTAAACTACATACACTACATAACAAGTTGAACAACGGAGTGAAATTTTAATCTTGTTTGAAGGTTGATATAATAGCTGATATAGTCATTAGTATTTTCCTCATTCTCTTTCAAAATATATAGAGAATACTTGACAAAAATAGCAGGCTATGTATAAGCACATATCTGGCATACAATTTCCCCACGAAAACCTGCAAAACTATTTTTCTTGCTATTTCATAAATTATCTTAATGATTGAGAGAAAATAATTGTGATACAAAAAATACCCTACGCTCTATTCAAGATTTATGACAAAACAGGAGCGACACACTAATTTGTTGTTTTTTGATTCAAGTTAAATCTCTAGAATGCAATATTTTCAACTACTTTGACCTTAAACCTCACATAATGCCAATCATTTTATGTGTAGTTGGAATTGTTCTACTTAATTATAGTCCAGTGTTTCTTCTATCAACTGGGCTTATATATTTTTTAATTTTTTCAGTTCAGTCTCATTACTAGCAGAATGGCCTTCTATAAAACCCATTTGATAGCTATTTAAAAATAGATAGGGAGGTGGGGAGTATTTTTCAACCTGCTTGGTGCGCTACCAGGTGCGCCGTGTGACGGTGATTGCAGTGCTTTGGGCGGGTTTCCCGACAGTCACGCAACTGCCGTTCACCCAGCGTCTCTCAAAGAGATACCCGAAGTGCGCGGGGTCGCAGGAGCTTTTTCCCTTATGCCTTCCCTCCATCTTCGCGCCTCCTGACTCCTGACTCGGTCCTCCTGACTCCTAGTAAAAAACGCGGGTCCCTGACAAAGATACCTTCAGGGGTTCTATAGGGTGACATTCATTAATGGATAATGGATAATTGATAATTGATAATTACAAGAAGGTTAAAACCGCACGGGAATTGAATATAAGGAATATTGTCTTTGTTTTCCCCTATCCAAGGGGAGGCTTCAAGGCGCGAATTATTTAATTATTAATTATTAATTATTAATTTTTCGGTAAAATTTACTAAGCATGGAGTCAGTTCTGATACCAGAGTTGATATTCTCTCCACAATAATATTAAGCTCAAGAGTATTTATCGGAAATCTAGTAACTATAAATAATTTTTGATTTTTTCTAGTATTTTCTACATAGATTCTATGAAGATTTGATATAGATTTGGAAAAAGCTGGAATTGGGGGTGACAGTAATAGGGGTAACTTTGCTATGGTTGATCTGGCATCCAATTTAACTCAAACCTATAAATAAAATATTGATCTATCAGTATGTAATTTGATAAGATAGACTATCAGACCTATATTTATACTGAATATTTAATGGCCTTTGAGTTAGGGAGACCAATTTAACATATTTCTTTTGGAGAGCGTCAAACAATGGTACAACTTAAAGAAGCATCTCAAACTCCTAAGTTATCTATACCTTCTGCCTTACAAGGACTTAGTAGCACAGAACGTCCTTGGGGGTCATTTACTACTTTAGAAGAAGGAACTGGATACAAAATTAAGCGTATAGAAGTAAAACCAGGACATCGACTCAGCCTACAAATGCACTACCACCGTAGTGAACATTGGGTTGTTGTTTCAGGAACTGCTAAGGTTACCTGTGGGGATAAAGAGGAAATTCTAGAAAATAATCAATCTACTTATGTGCCTCAGTGTACTTCTCATCGCTTGGAGAATCCAGGAGTTATTCCTCTAGTATTGATTGAAGTACAAAATGGAGAGTATCTTGGAGAGGATGACATTGTTCGTTTTCAAGATGATTATGCTCGAGCAAAGTCTTAATTAAACTGGTAAGCCAAAAAATTTTCTCAATGATTAACTTGAGCGAAGCAGCAGTCCAAGAGATTATTCGTCTTCAGTCCAAACAAAATCAACCAAATGCCTTATTTCGATTAAAGGTTAAACCTGGTGGTTGCTGCAGTTTATGTTACATAATGCAATTTGATTCACAACAGGCTAGTAACGATCGAGTTTATGAACATGGCCAAATTAAAGTTGTAGTTGATTCTCAACAACTTAACTATCTGAATGGATTAACCTTGGATTATTCTGAGGATCTTATGGGTGGAGGGTTCCGATTCAACAATCCTAATGCTAAAGTGGCTTGCGGTTGTGGTAATTCTTTTTCTGTTTGATGTTGACAAAAGCATCTAACTAACTTACTATAAAAGATTGTTTGTCAAGTTATTTGGAATAACTAGGGACAAAGCACAAAAAAATGTTCCTTAATTTCCCAAGACTTCCTCAAAAGTAGACCGTTGCACCACAGACTTATTTGGTGCAACGGTAAATTATTCTTAATCAAATAATTTAATCAATTATCGAATTAATCATCCCAATATTAGGCAAATAATATAACTTTCTTTTGAAACTAAAAAAAATATATCAGTTGCACAACTGAAGATAATCTTAAGAGTAATTTGCCTACATTTGCAGCTCCTGCTCTGAGAGTATTGGGAAAAAATTTTGTTAAGTAAACTTGCCTAGAATTATTCTACTTTTGTAGCGAGAGTATAAAAATCAATTATCAAGAATAACTGTAACTAATGCCCACAATTCAACAATTAATTCGTTCAGCTCGTCAAGACACAGAGAAGAAAACTAAATCCCCGGCACTGAAAAGTTGCCCTCAACGTCGTGGAGTATGTACAAGAGTATATACTACTACACCAAAAAAGCCTAACTCGGCTCTCCGTAAGGTAGCTAGGGTACGACTAACTTCAGGTTTTGAAGTCACCGCTTATATCCCTGGTATTGGCCATAACCTACAGGAACACTCTGTAGTTATGATTAGGGGGGGTAGGGTGAAAGACTTACCAGGTGTGAGATATCACATTATTCGTGGAACCTTAGATACTGCAGGAGTCAAAGACCGCAAACAAAGTCGTTCTAAGTATGGGGCTAAAAAGCCCAAAGGCTAAATTAGTGAAATGCAAAATTCAAGAAATAAGTAACAAATATTGAATATTGCATATAATCAATGAGTCAATTATTCATTTTTATAGTTTATTGGTTGTCATAATATGTCTCGTCGTAGAGTTGTTCAAAGACGTCCTGTTCCTCCAGACCCAAAATATAATAGTCGGTTAGTGAGTATGATTGTCCGGCGCATAATGCGTCACGGAAAGAAGTCTGTAGCCTTTAATATCGTTTACGATGCCTTTAAAGCTATTGAAGAAAGGACAGATTCCGATCCACTAGAACTATTTGAAAAGGCAGTCCGGAATGTTACTCCCTTAGTAGAGGTTAAAGCACGTCGTGTAGGTGGTGCTACTTACCAGGTCCCGATGGAAGTACGCTCTGATAGGGGAACTACCCTGGCTTTGCGTTGGTTAGTGCAATATTCTAGATCCAGAGGTGGAAAAACAATGGCCATGAAGTTGGCCAATGAGTTGATGGATGCAGCTAACGAAACGGGTAGTGCTATTCGCAAGCGAGAAGAAACTCACAGAATGGCAGAAGCTAATAAGGCTTTTGCTCACTATCGTTACTAAAATTAGGTCGGAGGGAGTAGGTCGGAGGGAGTAGGGGGAAATAATTGATGAATAAGAGTGGGATAATTGATTTGATTTCAACCCCGCCCTTAAGGACATTGACAATTGATAATTGATAATTAGAGATAGTTTTCATTATCCACTATCCATTATTCATTACGCTCCCCAACCTCCCGATAAGGGTTTCAAGACTTATGGGTAAAGCATAGGTAAAGGGTAGGGAAAGGGCAAGCAAAGGGTTGAGATTTAATCACCAAACCCTAATTATCAATTATTAATTATTAATTATTAATTAAGGAAAGGAGGTAACTGTGGGAAGAACTATGCCACTTGAGCGCGTGCGAAATATTGGCATTGCAGCTCATATTGATGCTGGTAAAACAACAACAACAGAGAGAATCCTATTTTATTCTGGCATAGTACATAAAATGGGAGAGGTTCACGATGGCACCGCAGTTACCGACTGGATGGCTCAAGAGCGAGAACGTGGAATTACTATTACTGCGGCTGCTATTAGTACCAAATGGTTAGACCATCAAATTAATATTATTGATACTCCAGGACACGTAGACTTCACAATTGAAGTAGAACGTTCTATGAGGGTTCTGGATGGTATAATAGCAGTTTTTTGTTCTGTGGGAGGAGTACAACCTCAATCAGAAACGGTTTGGCGACAAGCTGACCGTTATAAAGTGCCTCGTATGGCCTTTGTCAATAAAATGGACAGGACAGGGGCGAATTTCTTCAAGGTATATGAACAAATTCGCGATCGCCTCCGAGCTAATGCAGTTCCGATTCAAATTCCTATTGGTAGTGAAAATGAATTTAGGGGAATTGTAGACTTGGTGGGAATGAAAGCTTTTATCTATACTAATGACCTGGGAACAGATATTCAAGAAACAGAAATTCCAGCAGAAGTGGCAGAGTTGGCTCAAGAATATCGTCTCAAGTTAGTTGAGTCAGTAGCGGAAACTGATGATGCTTTGACAGAAAAGTATCTTGAAGGTGAGGAAATTGAAGAAAAGGAGATGCGGCAGGCTCTACGTCAAGCTACTATTGCAGGAACAATTGTACCTATGTTATGTGGCTCTGCTTTCAAAAACAAAGGCGTTCAGCTTTTATTGGATGCAGTAGTAGATTATTTGCCTGCCCCTAAAGAAGTTCCACCAATTCAAGGTACATTGCCAAATGGAGAATTAGATGTGAGGCCAGCAGATGATGATGCCCCCCTAGCATCTTTGGCATTTAAAATTATGTCAGACCCTTATGGTCGTCTCACTTTCCTCCGGGTATATTCTGGAGTCCTTGCTAAAGGTAGTTATATTTTAAATTCTACTAAAGGTAAGAAAGAAAGAATTTCTCGTCTAATTGTTCTGAAAGCTGATGATAGAATAGAGGTTGATGAACTACGGGCAGGAGATTTGGGGGCTGTTGTGGGGTTGAAAGATACCTTGACAGGAGACACGGTTTGTGATAAAGAGCATCCAATTATTCTGGAGTCTCTTTATGTCCCTGAGCCAGTTATATCTGTGGCTGTGGAACCAAAAACCAAGCAAGATATGGAAAAATTGTCTCAAGCTCTTCAGGCTCTTTCAGATGAAGACCCTACATTTAGAGTGAGTGTCGATCCAGAAACTAATCAAACAGTAATTGCTGGGATGGGTGAACTTCACCTAGAAATCTTGGTAGATAGGATGCTTCGGGAATACAAGGTGGAAGCTAATGTGGGTCAACCACAGGTAGCTTACCGAGAGACTATTCGTGGAGAGGTTGAGGCTGAGGGTAAATTTATCCGTCAAAGTGGTGGTAAAGGTCAATATGGTCATGTAGTCATAAATATAGAACCGGGAGACCCAGGTAGTGGCTTTGAGTTTGTCTCTAAAATTGTTGGAGGGACAGTACCTAAAGAGTTTATTAGTCCAGCAGAGCAAGGAATGAAAGAGGCTTGTGAAGCTGGTGTTTTGGCTGGTTATCCATTAATAGATGTTAAGGCTACTCTAGTAGATGGATCTTACCATGATGTGGATTCTTCAGAAATGGCTTTTAAAATTGCTGGTTCTATGGCAATTAAAGAAGGTGTTACTAAGGCTTCACCTGTGTTATTAGAGCCTATGATGAAAGTAGAGGTAGAAGTACCTGAAGATTTTATCGGTAATATTATTGGAGACCTGAACTCTAGAAGAGGACAAATAGAGAATCAAGAGTTAGAATCAAGTGTGGCTAAAGTAACGGCAAAGGTTCCTTTGGCAGAAATGTTTGGTTATGCTACTGATATGAGGTCAAAGACTCAAGGTCGTGGTATGTTTTCGATGGAATTTAGTAATTACGAGGAAGTGCCTCGTAATGTGGCTGAGACCATCATTGCTAAAAACAGAGGATATGTTTATTGACATACTCTCCGGCCTAAAGGCACGAAGATTCTCCTAAAACCAGGATTCTTGGTTCACTGAGTCCACTTAAATTAAACACCTTGCGACATCTAATCGGTGAGATGATTCTCTCCCCAAGCGTTTGCTCTATTCCAAGAGCCTGTTGCCGTATGCCCTACTGTACAGTTCAAACCTCAAAAACTTTGGTTCTCTGGCACTTGTTGCTTGGAGCAATTCCTAAGTAGAAGCATTACTGTACAAAACCCCATAACTCTTCTCTTGGTAAGCATTCCCTTGCGCCTGACGGCGACGCGGGGTATTACCGCAGTTTTCAAGTTGCAAACGCAACAGTTAAGTAGCTATAGGTTTTTAGAGCAGTTGAATACCTTTGGGCTGTTTCGATAATAACACAAAGTCCCCCTTTTAGCGCTATGCTTTATAAACATCTTTCTTAACACAAAACTTGACAAAATAGAGAAGTTATGTATTTGCTATTAAATGCAGATTTTAGGAGAGTAAACCTATACAATTAGAGGCTTTTCTCCCCCCACCTCCCCATCTCCCCACCCCCTCATCTCCCTATCAGAAAAGGGTTTTAAGAGTTTATTATAAGGGATAGCTTTTAGCGGGAGGCTTTAAACCCAATTTTCCAGATTACCGAAAAATTGTGTGTTTTTCAGGTTAAAATACTAGCTTTGGGTTGGATAATGTGAAAATAAAGTCACTGATATAGATAAAAACTTGCAATTTACTGAAAAAGTAGGCAATTGTCTAAAACAAAAGCTAACAAAGATTAGGTGAACGGATTAGGCAGAGTTTTAGAAATTTATCTATCATAAATGTTGAAAGAGGACTCCCGTTATAATCTTTGATTTAATGGTGAGATAATTTCAACTAGAAAAATAATTGATCGATACGCCCGCGCATTTTTGGCGTCATAATCGAATCAATAGCCGTGAGGCACACGGTTGAAGAAAAAGCTTGTGGAGATGGTCTAACGGGGGTGCAATTCAGTTTATTTGATTTGTTATCTAGTTAAGAATCTGTGAAACAAGAATCTCCCGTTATAATCGCGAGATTTAACGCTGAGAGTGTCAACAGTGCATCCGTTTCCTAATTTAACTAGCTGTGTGGTTTCAGTCGTGTCTAGCTTTGGCGGGCAGTTCCCGTGACAGCTTGTGGACTTGATAACACCGAGGGTGCCAGTGGAATAGGGAATAGAACAGATTATTTAGAGAAAATCATAGATTTTTGCAGATAATCCTAGGTTTCTAAGAACGGAAGCGGAATTAACAACGGAAAAAAGGAACAAGTAATTAATGGCACGCGCAAAATTTGAAAGAAATAAACCTCACGTCAATATTGGAACTATTGGCCACGTTGACCATGGTAAAACAACTTTGACTGCTGCAATTACGATGAGTCTAGCAGCACAGGGAAAGGCTAAGGCAAGGAATTATGCGGATATTGATGCAGCTCCAGAAGAGAAAGCACGGGGTATTACAATTAATACTGCTCATGTAGAGTATGAAACAGAAGACCGTCACTATGCTCATGTTGATTGTCCTGGACACGCTGACTATGTAAAAAATATGATTACAGGTGCAGCTCAAATGGACGGTGCAATTCTAGTAGTTTCTGCTGCTGATGGTCCAATGCCCCAAACTCGCGAGCATATTCTATTGGCCAAGCAGGTAGGGGTTCCTAATATAGTTGTTTTCCTCAACAAGCAAGATATGGTAGATGATGAGGAACTGTTGGAACTGGTGGAGCTGGAAGTTCGGGAACTTTTAAGTGACTATGATTTTGATGGAGATAATATTCCTATCGCTTCTGGTTCTGCTTTACAAGCAGTAGAAGCACTAACAGCTAATCCAGGCATAGGAAAGGGTGAAAATGAGTGGGTAGATAAAATTCTGGCTCTGATGGATGAAGTTGATGGGTATATTCCTACACCAGAACGTGATGTTGATAAACCATTCTTGATGGCGGTAGAAGACGTATTCTCTATTACTGGTCGTGGTACTGTAGCTACGGGCCGGATTGAGCGTGGTAAGATCAAAGTTGGTGAAACTGTAGAATTGGTAGGTATTAAAGATACTCGTAATACTACAGTTACAGGTGTGGAAATGTTCCAGAAAATTCTGGACGAAGGAATGGCTGGTGATAATGTGGGATTACTACTGCGTGGTATGCAGAAAGATGATATTCAACGTGGGATGGTTTTAGCTAAACCAGGTTCCATTACTCCCCACAAAAAATTTGAATCAGAAGTATATGTTCTGAAAAAAGAAGAAGGAGGTCGTCATACACCTTTCTTCCCAAATTATCGGCCTCAATTCTACATCCGAACAACAGATGTAACTGGTGCTATTGAGTCTTTTACTGCTGATGATGGTAGTGCAGCAGAAATGGTAATGCCTGGTGACCGGATTAAAATGACAGTTCTACTAATCAACCCTGTGGCAATTGAGCAAGGTATGCGTTTTGCTATTCGTGAAGGTGGGAGGACTATTGGTGCTGGTGTTGTTTCTAAAATTATAGAGTAGAACAACTTCCTGAGAGATTAAGTAGCAGAAAAGCACATATATAAATTACTGATATTTGCTTTTCTGCTGCTGATTAATGAAAGTTAATTTTTATAGTCTATTGCCAGTCTATCAAACTAGCAATGGATAATTGAAAACTAAAAATCTGAACCTAGAAAATTAAAGAGAAATGGCCACAATTCAACAGCAAAAAATTCGTATTCGTCTAAAGGCATTTGACCGCCGTTTACTAGATACATCTTGTGATAAAATTGTAGATACGGCAAATAGAACTGGAGCTACTGCTATAGGGCCAATACCTTTGCCCACAAAACGACGCATTTACTGTCTGTTGCGATCGCCACATGTTGATAAAGATTCACGAGAACATTTTGAAACAAGGACTCATCGTAGAATTATAGATATCTATCAACCTTCCTCAAAAACAATTGATGCTTTGATGAAACTTGATTTGCCAGCAGGTGTAGATATTGAGGTGAAGCTATAGATAGACTAAGCCATGAGCAAGTAAGGGTTGAGAATTCTTAATAATGCCCATGGCCTGAAGTGATTTGCTAATCTATAGTTCTTGAGATATTAGAGTAAGATTTGCTGTTACATATAGGTATGCAAGGATAGAAAAATCCGCTAAAGTATAAGAAGTATAATAAACGTTGTACATAAATATAGTCTTTTGTCTCCAGAAATTTGGGCTGAGATTTGAGATAATTTAACTTTGTCGGTGATAATTGAAAATCAAATAGCCTCAAGAGTCAGCGATCTGAGTTCAATAGGGTGAAATTCCTGGACTGACACGCTACCTCTAGACTCATAAGAACCTATGTCCAAGCCTCTGTATTATGACCAAGCAGAAATTGAATCAGGGAGATCATTAAAAAAGAGGAAAAGAAAAAGTAGTCCCAAATGCTTTGAGCTATGGGAATTAGGGTGTTGTAGTGCCTCCTGCGGAGGAGCTGCGCTAACACCCAGTCAGGGTAAGACTGGCAAAATAAGGATATGTCATATTTGACTATATTTTTATGAACTATAAGTACCAAAAATCTATTAATACTAGGAAAATGGCATCCTCTTCTGTAGCTGTTCGAGAACTTCCCCTATTTCCACTACCAGAAGTAGTATTATTTCCAGGTAGACCTCTACCACTACATATCTTTGAATTTCGCTATAGAATTATGATGAACACAATTCTAGAAAGTGATAAGAAATTTGGAGTTTTAATGTGGGATTCTGCTCAAGATCGAGTTGTGGCAACTGGATGCTGCGCTAAAATTGAGGATTATCAGCGCTTACCTGACGATCGGATGAAGGTTTTAACTGTAGGTGAGCAAAGATTTAGAGTTTTAGATACAGTGAGAGAGAAACCGTATTTAGTTGGTTTGGTTGAATGGATAGAAGATGACCCTTCAGAAAATGAACTTGGAGGGTTAGCAAATCAGGTTGAAGTGTTACTTAGAGATGTAGTTCATCTTTCTGGAAAACTTATGGATCAGAGGATAGAGCTACCAGAAGATGTTCCTGATTTACCAAAAGAATTATCGTATTGGGTAGCTAGCAATCTTTATGGTGTGGCAACTGAACAGCAAGCTCTTTTGGAGATGCAAGATACTGCTGCTAGACTAGAAAGAGAAGTAGAAATTCTCAGCTCTACCCGCAATCATCTTGCAGCGAGAACTGTTCTTAAAGACACTTTAAAATAATAAATCAGTAGTTTTGTAAGTTCAAAGCTTTGTGTTCACTGAACATTATTTCTAACTATTAAATTCAAGTAAACAAACATTAGAAATAATAGAATTGTAGTTCAATGTTTAGGTAGTAGGAAGTGAATCATAAACTACACTTCCTACTACCTAAACATTCTTTTTTTTTTGTTACAAAAATCCTAGTAATTATTCTGAAATTGCTCTTTTACTATAATAACAATTTATTACTCAATCCTTGCCGAATTTTGAGTAATACTACTTTAACGAAACTAATTATACTAAATCGGCGTTGGTAATTGGTGGGATGATTTTCTACGCTTAGGTGACACCCATCACTTACTCTGGTTAAATATTTAGAGGTATTAGAAACAGATTACTCTTAAAGTTTCATCTTTTGATTTACCAACGCCACTAAATCTCTAAAGTTTTACTGCATCTCCTTAAGTAGTCAGTAGGGATTAATCATGGTTAGTCCATGGAGGGGAAAGGAGTCTAAAAGAGGGAGTATGTCCTGCAATTAAATTTGATATTTAGGACGAGAAGTAGTAAAACTCAATACTTACTTATAAATCATACACTTTGACTACCAGGGGCTAAGATAGACCTTTGTTCACTTTCAGCTAGTACCTTAGTTTCATCACAAGCCCATTTATGATAATCTACCAATAATTGATGGGTTAGTCTTTGTTTGATTGTCATTAATACACTTTTGAGCAAGCCATTACCAGTTGTTTTTAAAACTGGTAATGGTGTTAACCATAATGGAGGGGGTAATTCTACTTTAACCTCTAAATCAGCTTTACCCTTGAGATGAGTAACTCCTTTGATTTGCAGGGGTTCAAGAATGCCAATTAGATTGAGAGTAAAACGTTGGTTGATGTACTCTACGCCACGAATTTGACATCCCTCCGACTTTAAGTAAATTGTACCTTTAGGACTAGACCACAACCGCATATCTACAGTTGGTTGAATAGTCAACATCATAAAGTGTAGTGGACGCATTTTCAAGCGGAAACAATCTTTATCTAATTGCTCTAATCTTGTTGGGTCAACCAAAGCATTAACTAAACGCTTTGGTTGACGGAGATAATGCTGAATAGGAACTTGTTGCTCTACTACAGGAATATCTACTGATTGTGAAGCAGTAAATCTAATAATCATAATTTTTTTAAAAAATCAATAACTTATGGCTAAATTTTAATTAAAATTCACATTTATTAATGTGATTCAGATCATATTAAAGTATCTACTCAAGTTTGGTCAATAACTAGGAGGGAATTTAGGTAAAATTAATTAATTATCATAAATGATAGTGCCTGATAGATGAGAACTAAGTAAAGAAATGTAATTTAATTTTGCGAAGTGTAAATTATTTAAATTTGTACAGATAATGAAAGTCATGCATTCAAAAGTAATAAAAAAAGAAAGGATAAAGAAAGGAAATTGTTTAAGGGTATACCGAGCCAGGTCTGTCTTGATGGGAAGTAGCAAATGTGATAACTATATAACCGGATTTCATATCAAGAGGATAAAAAAAGGAAATTTTGGATTTTTTTGCCTCCGACTTCAGTCAGAGGTACTGATAACTGATAACTGATAACTGATAACTGATAACTGAAATGACCATATCTATCGCGCATCTTGGCCCTGCTGGAACTTATGCGGAGACCGCAGCAGTGGCATTTTCTCAAAAACTGAGTCAGCTTGGTCAAAAATCTTTTCTTTGCCCATATCCTAGTATTGCTCAAACTTTATGGGCAGTTTCTCAAGAGCAAGTTAATTTGGCAGTTGTACCTGTAGAAAATTCCATTGAAGGGAGCGTTACTATTACTCTAGATACACTTTGGCAACTGGATATTTTAGAAATTCAAACAGCATTAGTCTTACCTATTTCTCATGGATTAATATCATTAGCTAGTAGTTTTGAGGAGATTAAAACTGTTTATTCTCATCCACAAGCTTTAGCTCAATGTCAAGGTTGGTTAGAAAAATTTTTGCCACAAGTACAGCAAATTCCAGCTAATTCTACCACAGAAGCATTAGAGCATTTAGAAACAGATCGGAGTGCCGCAGCGATCGCTTCTCAAAGAGCTGCTGAACTTTATCAATTGCCTGTATTAGCTTATCCAATTAATGATTATCCTGATAATTGTACTCGCTTTTGGGTATTGAAACAAGGAGGTCAAGAAATAGAAAATTCGGCTTTGAAACTAATAATTAATACGATAAATCAACCAGAAAATTCAGTTTTTACTTCTTTAGGTTTTACTGTACCTGCAAATGTACCAGGTGGTTTGGTTAAACCATTGCAAGTATTTGCCAAAAGGGAGATTAATATGAGTAGAATAGAATCTCGTCCGACGAAACTATCTCTAGGGGATTATTTATTTTTTATTGATATAGAAGCTAATAGTAATGATAATTACGTCAAGGCAGCGATAGAAGAGTTTAAAACTTATACAAAAATCCTCAAAATCTTTGGCAGTTATAGTGTTATGCCAATCAATTTAGGGAGTAGGGAGTAGGTAGTAGAAAGAGTGAAGAGGGATGGATGGAAAGATTTGATGAGTGAAAGGTAGGCACTTTTTTGGAGCTTCACAAGATGAAAATATTTCTGGTATTGCTTTTAGGGAAAATTTCTGAAATAGAGCGATATAGCTGCCGCTAGGCTCCGCCTTTCATGTCGCTCCGCGTTTCATGTCGGCTAAGAGCCGAAAACGCGGAGCGGAACGGAGTTCTATCGCCCTATTAGCAACTCAATTTTGTTGAATAAAAAGTCATGCGTATAGGCAAGTTACTCCATCTAAACTTTAGAATATCACAATTTTTATGAGGATGCAACGGAAAATCCTTTGACGCGCGATTTTTTTTAGAAGCTTCATAAAATGAAGATGTTTGTAGTTTTCCACTAGGGAGGTATAGATGAAAAGATTTAATGATGGGAAAAATCTGATTCTAATCTTAAAAGTAGGGGGGTAAGGGATCATTGTTCAATTTTTTTTCCTTTTCCTGTATTGCCTCTATTCCACGGACGACTAGAAGGGGAAATGTTAGCATTTTAGGTAGAAAAGGGCAGAAAAATCACTCTTACAATTCTTCTGACTACTTCCTCTATAATTATCCTGACTCCTGACTCCTACCCTTTAGATTATATTTTGCAGCACAACTAACAGACGTTGAATTTGTTTTTCCCAAGTTAAATCTTGCATAAAACTAACAGCAGCATTGCTCCGAAGTTGAGCATCTTTTGGATTGGAATATACTTTTTCTAACATTTCTACTACTTCTTCAACATCAGATTCTCCCCAACCTTCTACACCTGGAAAATGAGGTGTAGGTTTGACGGGTTTTTGACAGCGTAATGGATAACAATGAGAATCATTAATTATGTCTAAATGCCCGGTATTAGCAGAAATAATTGTTGGAATACCACAGGCAAGACTTTCCATTGCCACAAGATTTGTTCCGCCTTCGCAACGATTTGTAAATACAGCAACATCAGCTTCTCGTAATATTTGTCCGACCATATAATTAGGAATCGGACCAACATCAATAACTGCATTACTAGGAATATTATTTTCTAGGAACCATTCAGTAATTTGTAAACGTTTATTTTGACTAATTTTCGGTAATCCAAGAACATTTCCTGTTTGTTCAATTCCTGCCATAAACTGAGGCCAAAAATTATGCCAAGCTGTAATTAATAATGCTTCAGGATGACGTTTTTGGAAAATTTTAAAAGCTGCTATAACAATATCTTGACCCTTACGATATTCTAGTTTTCCACCAGAAAAAATAACAAAGCGATCGCTAAAAGTATTAGATTTAGGTGCTGGATGAAAAATGGTTTGGTCGATACCTTGTAAAACTTTTTGTACGGGTTTGATGCTATTGTTTTCTAGAATTTTGGTATTCCAGGTAGATCCGGTAATAATTAAATCATAAGCTTTGGAGCGATTAATTTGTTCTGAGGTAAATTGAGTATTTTCTGAGAAAATAATTCCAATATTTTTGGTTCCTACAATATTATTACTTACAGAAAAATTACTACCTAAAGCTTGTAAGATTGGTAAGTTGAGATTAATTTTTTTGCCTCGGTGATTTTTGAGTTGATTTTGCAAATTTTTCTGAGCATCAAAAGCTGGATTTAGTAAAGCTTGATGTAGGGGATTTAATATTCCAGGTTGAATAGAAGGAGGGATTAATAATAAAGGTTCATATTTGGGATTTTGAAGTAGTTGGAGAGTAAGATTAATACCATAAATACCCCAACCAGTCATCGGATTTAATGGCCAGCCAATAGTAATTATTTTCATTATTTCAGAAATTGAATTTTTGAGATTATTAGATTTTTTGGTATTACTATTAAGAGTTAAAAGGGCAGTTTGAGGATGTGAAATTTTTTGACCAGTTACTAGAGTAGATAAAGTCTGAGATACTTGGGTACAAACTTCTTGCCAATTATCGGATTTACTCTGACGAAATAACCTCATTGTTGGATACCAAGGACTATCTTCGCGGTGTGTCAACCAGCGCCAGTCAGAATCAAAATTTAACATTACCCAAACAGGTTTACCTAATGCTCCTGCTAGGTGAGCAATAACTGTATCTATTGTAATTACTAAATCTAATTGTTTTATTGCTGCTGCTGTATCAGCTAAATTCTTAAAATATGAACCATTATTATGTATTTTAGTTTGAGAGTTCAGCCATTCTAAATCTGTTGGAGATACTTCCTTTTGTAAAAGATAAAAATTAGTTTTATCTATACTGAGAATTTCCTGTAAATATTCAACTGGGCAAGAGCGTTTTTGGCTAGTGTTAGCGTTACTACTTGTTTGCCAACATATCCCTACTTTGAGATTTTTTTCAGGAGCAGGTGGGATGGCAAAATTGGTTAACTTTGGTACAGATAAATAAGGAATTTCAGCGGGTATAGTTTCTGGGGTAGTTCCTAAAATTCGAGGTAAACTCATTAATGGAATTTGCAGGTGAAAATCTGGTAAACTTTCACCTCTAATAAATAATTCATCAATTCCTGAGACAGTAGTAAATAATAATTTCAACTCAGCTTTATTACATTCAACAATTACCCGCCCTCCTAGTTTTTTTACCAGAGGAATATAGCGGATAAATTGAATGGAATCTCCCAAACCTTGTTCAGTATAAACTAACAAAGTTTGACCATGAAAATTTGAGCCATCCCATAGAGCTTGAGAGAAACGAAGATTAATACCGATAAAATCTTTCCTTTGCCAGCGCCATTCATATTCATTAAATCCTTGAATAAAATTTCCTTGTTTCAGCAAGATACTTGCCAGACCAAAGTGAGCATTTGCATGATTTTTGTCTAATTTAACAGCTTGTTCATAATATTGTCGAGATTCTGTAAGTTTTCCTAGCTCTAAAAAGATAAAGCCTAGACCGTTATATGCTTCAGCATAATTTGGTTTAAGTTCAAGGGCTTTTTGATAATGTTTAATGGCTGCTTCTACCTGACCTTTATCTCTAAAAGTATGTCCTAGATTATACCATGCTTGAGCATAATGTGGTTGAAGTTCAATAGCTTTTTGATAATGTTTAATAGCTGCATCAATTTCCTGTTTATCTTGAAGTGCAACAGCTAAATAATTATGAGTTTGAGCATAATTAAGATTAACTTTTAATGACTCTTGATAATAAGCGATCGCCCGCTCTATTTCACCTGCTTGATAAGCACATAAACCCAAAAGTCCTAAAGCTCGAAAATTCTGGGGCTGCTTTTGAATAATATTTTGACAAATATTTGCTGTTTCTTGAAAGTTTCCCGACTTGTATTCTGCCAAAGCTTGTTTTATCTGAGCAGCGGTAAATTTTGTCTCCCTAATTTTTGGCATTTGCTCCGCAGAATAATCATGCACTAGGTATTTTTTTAAACTTTCCCCAACTTGCTCAAATACACTATTCCAATCTCCTATTTTAGCCTGTCTAAATAATCGAGCTGTCGGATACCAAGGACTATTATTTCTATCTAACATCCAGCGCCAGTCAGACACAAAAGGTAATAAAATCCAGACTGGTTTACCTAATGCTCCTGCCAAATGTGCCACTGCTGTATCTATTGTAATTACTAAATCTAATTGTTTTATTGCTGCTGCCGTATCAGCTAAATTCTTAAAATATGAACCATTATTATGTATTTTAGTTTGAGAGTTCAGCCATTCTAAATCTGTTGGAGATACTTCCTTTTGTAAAA
>JAAUYL010011416.1_pt1 | contig 33085 bp, 33 predicted proteins | sample 7278011 | NCBI WGS metagenome assembly JAAUYL01 (sample SAMN14350225, study PRJNA611818) | marine sediment metagenome | isolation source: surface marine sediment (1.8m) | place: French Polynesia: Moorea | collected 2018-08
AAAATTCATAAATGTACAGCTCAGGGCTAAAAAATGAGATACAGTTTATGAGATTTGGTCAAATAGTTTGGGAGCTATAGCGTTTTAGAATCCCAACTTTGTGGTGGAACTCCCTGTAGTTGCTTTAACCACGAGCAAAACGAGAAGATAAAAATCTACCGATTGATAACAACAGCGTTCATTCATTGTTTTTACAGGTGACTGTAAACGCTTCCATTTCAACAAGGTGTGAGAATCCTTAAAACATAATCATCATGGCTGAGGCGCAACCAAAGCCTCAAGCCGCTGTCGTCAAACAGGGCTGGGTCAAAAAGAGAGGTGAGAATGACTTTGTACTTTCGAATAATTTTCTTGGAGGAAATGTATATTTGCAATAAATATTATTTTAGCCGAGCACATGAAGGACTGGCGACCCCGGTACTTCATCCTCAAGGAGGACGGACAATTTCTGGGCTTCAAGAAGGAGCCGAGCACCGAGGCCGACCTCGTCGAGCCCCTCAACAACTTCACGGTCAAGAACTGCGAGATCCTGCTTCTGGACAGGCCGAAGAAGTTCACCTTCATCATCCGCGGCCTTCAGCTCACGACGGTCGTAGAGCGCATGTTCCACGCTGAATCGGACGAAGACAGGTGCGAATTTATTTTAAAACTACCAGTCGAAAGCATGTGTTTCTGAATTGATTTGTCTGTTTGTTTTGCAGAAAACTATGGGTGGACGCCATAGAGCAAGTCAAGAGAAAGTTGGAGGACGGCGAGACCGTCGAGGCCGACGAGGCCAACGACCCTGCAAATCCCTTCAGTAAGCGCGGCGAGCGGCGGAATCGTCACGGCAAAAACAAAGTCACATTCGAAAACTTCGAGTTCCTCAAGATGCTCGGCAAGGGGACCTTTGGCAAGGTCGTCCTCTGCCGGGAGAAGGCCACGAACCACTTGTACGCGATGAAGATCCTCAAGAAGGAGGTGATCATCAAGAAGGACGAGGTCGAGCACACGATGACCGAGAAGCGCGTCCTCCAGAAGACAGACCATCCGTTCCTGCTCCAGCTTAAGTACTCCTTCACTACTGTGCACCGGCTGTGCCTAGTCACCGAATACGTCAACGGGGGTGAGCTCTATTTCCACCTGGCCCGCGAGCGGCAGTTCTCCGAGGACCGGACGCGGTTCTACGGCGCCGAGATCGTGTGCGCCATCGACTACCTGCACACGAAGGCCATCATCTACCGCGACCTTAAGCTGGAGAACCTGCTCCTCGACAAGGACGGCCACATCAAGATCGCGGACTTCGGCCTCTGCAAGGAGGAGATCCACTACGGCAAAACGACAAAGACTTTCTGCGGGACCCCGGAGTACCTGGCGCCCGAGGTTCTCGACGACAACGACTACGGCCAGGCCGTGGATTGGTGGGGCCTGGGCATCGTCATGTACGAGATGATGATCGGCAAGCTCCCATTCTACAACCAAAACACCGACATCATGTTTGGCAACATCCTCGTCGAGGACGTGAGGTTCCCGCGCAATGTCAACATCAGCGATGAGGGCCGCGACCTCCTGCTCGGCCTTCTAGTCAAAGAGCCATCCCGGCGGCTGGGTGGCGGCCCCCGGGACGCCAAGGAGATCAAGGAGCACGCCTTCTTCGAGTCCATCAGCTGGAAGGACCTCGAGGAGAAGAAGATCACGCCCCCGTTCAAGCCGCAGGTCCTCAGCGAAACGGATACGCGGAACTTTGACATCGAGTTCACCGGCGAGTCTGTCGAGTTGACGCCGCCCGACCAGGACGGCGGCGAGGGTTCCGAGTTTGCCACGATCGCCGAGGTCGAGGATTCGTTCTCGCAGTTCTCCTTCCAGGATGCCGGCTCCGTGTTGACCAACTCGTCGTTGCACAGCAAGAACTCGATACCGCTCCACAGCACGGACGGTTGAGACAACAGCATCAAGAAACCGTCAAACAATTGTTATTCAAGCCAATATATGAAACAAACAGTTTTGATCCTGACGAAAATTCAACAGCACACAACCAGCAGGACGGCCCTCCTTCGGGATGAAGTTTGATTAGAACAGCAGAGAGCAGAAGCAGAAATGAGTCACAAGTTCTGCGGACTGGTGAAGAAAGAAGAACTTTCAAAAACCTGATTGGAAACTTGTGTCGACGAGACCCAACATTGTCGAGGTTTTGGGTGTTATTGTGTTGTGCCGTGTTGACATGGATCAATCCCATTTTGCGGTCGCCGCCAGGGTGTCCCCCGCACTTGTTCAGACTTTCAATTTGAAAAGTTTAACAGTAGAAACTGTCTAAGTAAACTGTAAAACTATTTGTGCTTAGAGTGCTATATAGAGACGAGACTTTTGACTATGACTGGTGAACCTTATTACTATGTGTGGACTGTCGACACATAACGAAAGAAAAGAAACTAATAATAATTAAAAATTACAATCGTCTCTTGTAAAAAACACAACAGGAATGAATCAAACAAACAAAATGGTCAGATTTTCCCTCTATAATAATATATCTACCTATTACCCCCCAAAAAACAAAAATACCTAAAGCCGCTGCTTCTATAGGAAAAGAAATAAAACATGGCATTGACATTGTGAAACTGCAATGAACAGAAATATAACCGTTTTGCCGAATTATTACCTTGACTATTTGTAGACATTTATTAGGATTTGAAATTCGCGCCGACAGAAAGCAAAACAAAACAACGTTGAAGAATCAAAATGTAAACAAACAAAACAAACGAAAATCGAAAATGTCGGTTCGCTTTTCTTCAGTTATTTTTGTTGGAAAGAAGGAATCTGCATTTCGATAGTGTCATTCCTGAAGTCCTGGAGATCATTATATGGTGTATGTGTAAATCCACAACAATTTTGAAGTCAGTGTTGCGCGAACGCCTCGCCGACCGAACTTGGCAGAAAAGACTAGTTTTCAAATTGAGAGAAATCAATTTGTCGTTAAAGACAAGCTAAAGAAGATTTGACCAAGATCATCTTCCAGAAGAGATAATCGCATTCTGTCAGTGTCGCTCCGCCATCTTGTCACCTTCCCATTAACGAAAGTGACGAGGCAGAAAAGGCGGGATTCACAATCACATGCCTTTTGGAGATTTCAATTTTCCATGAGCATTGGAACCGGTGCGCTTGAAAGAATTGCTAGCTTCACGTAACGGACGCGTGCGAGGCGCCTCCCCTCCTCCTCCTCCACAGGCTCCACGGCTTCGACATCATCGGCATAGTGGTACATTTTCAGTCGCGCAGCTCACAGGTAACTTTTTCTACAGTCCGCTCCGCTCCACCGTTGAACAAGAGCTTTGCTTTGGTTTACTTGTTCCGAAGTCTGAAGGCTGGAGATGGTAGCTGAAATCCATGTTCCACTTTTACTCCACGTCATATGAGTGTGTGTGTGCACAATACCGTAGTGAATCCAGCAATCTCTTCTACCATATTTGAAGCTCAGCACGACATTTGAATTTTACGCCTTAAAAACCGTCCCGAGACAGAAGAGAGCTGCCAAAACTCCATAACTTCACCCTCCATTTAGTATAGGAAGTCGAACGTAGATAAGACATCTTTTGTCAGTGTTTTGTGTCAAAAAAGAACAGAAAAGAAAAGAGTCTACTACTCTGTTGAAGGCACAATTCGTGTGTTCAGGACTGCCATGTTTTTGGAAGCAACATCAACTACAACAGGGCCAAGATGACGAAGGGCAACAAGATCATGAGAACGCTCGTCCCCACGATGGTCAGCCTCCAGTTGATTCTGATGCATCCCCGGAGGCGGTTCCAGATCTTTTTCGGCGCCTTCGCCATTTTCTGCCTTGTGACCTATGTGATAATCAGCCCGTCAACGTCCAAGCCGAGTGATGAAGTCTTGCCACAACCACAAAAAGAGCTCCTGGCCCCCGGGGGCTCGCAGAAGGAGTTCCCGGACTTCGACTACAAGTACGACACCGTCAGCAAAAAGTCCAAGGCCGCGGTGTCGGACAGCACGGCCTCGAAGAGCTTAAAGAGGCCTCTGGAGGGCAGAAAAAGAACCAGTATCTCGAGTGATAATAAAGCCAGCAGCAAGACTATCTGGGAAAGTGTGCAAGATGCCAAGCCGCTTCCACCACAGCCTCATAAGCGGCGACACCACGCGCGCATGAATGCCAGGAAGAACAACGTCCTCAACGGTGTGCCGCTTGGAGCGAACTCCGACGCATTCGAGGTCGTCGGCGGCATCGACATGTTCGCCCCCCATGAGCGCGACGACGGCTATGACGAGTTCAAGGCAGACGAGGCCAAGATCGTGCCCGGCCTCGGCGAGAACGGGGCGCCCGTCGTCCTCGAGGGCGCCGAGAAGGCCGAGGCCGACGTCAAGATGCAGACGGAGGCCTTCAACATTATCGCTAGTGACAAGATTTCCTACCATCGCAGCGTGCCCGACACACGAGATCCCCGGTGCCGGGCCGTCACGTACGACGACGAGCTGCCCACTGTGTCTGTGATCATCATCTTTACCAACGAGGCTTGGTCGCCCCTGATAAGAACCATCTGGAGCGTCCTGGACACGACCTCGGACAGCCAGTTGCACGAGATCATCCTCGTCGACGACTTCAGTGATAAGAAGCACCTCAAGGGCAAGTTGTCGCGCTACATCCAGAACAAGTTCCCAGGAAAGGTCAAGCTTTTGAGGCTGCCAAAGAGGCAGGGTCTGATTCGGGCCAGGTTGGCGGGAGCGAGGCTGGCCCGCGGTGACGTCCTCCTCTTCCTCGACTCCCATTGTGAGTGCGGTGAGGATTGGCTCCGGCCCTTGCTCCAGAGGATCAAGGACAACCGTCGGGCCTTCGTCGTGCCCATCATCGACGTGATCGACGACAAGAGTATGCAGTACTACAACGGGAATGGAATCTACTTCCAAATTGGTGGGTTCACCTGGTCGGGCCACTTCACGTGGATCGACATACCCGATTCGGAGAAGCAGAGGAACGGCGGCAACCCCGTGGCACCCGTGCGGACCCCGACAATGGCCGGGGGCCTGTTCGCCGTCGATCGCGAGTACTTCTGGGACGTCGGCTCCTACGACGAGGAGATGGACGTCTGGGGCGGCGAGAACCTCGAGATGTCCTTTAGGGTGTGGCAGTGCGGGGGCGTGATCGAGACCCTCCCCTGCAGCCGAGTCGGCCACATCTTCCGAAGTTTCCACCCGTATAGCTTCCCCAACAACAAGGACACCCACGGGATCAACACGGCGCGCACGGTCGAGGTCTGGATGGACGAGTACAAGCGTCTGTTCTACATGAACCGGCCTGACCTGGCCGACCTCGACGTCGGCGATGTGAAGAAGCGACTGGCCTTCAAGGAAGAGAAGCAGTGCAAGCCATTTTCCTGGTATTTGGCCAACGTCTACCCGCAGAAGTTCATCCTCGATTCACCCGAGCATGTGTTCGCCTATGGGCGGGTGCGCAACGAGCCGAGCGGGATGTGCATTGACACCTTGCAGAACGACGACAAGGACGCGTACAACCTCGGTGTCTACTCTTGCCACCAGTACGTCTCGTCCTCGCAGTTCTTCTCCTTCAGCAAGTACTACCAGTTGAGGCGGGAGGACTCGTGCGCTGTCGTCGGCGAGAGCTACGACAGCCTCCCGGGGGCCGGCCGCGAGGTCGTTCGCATGGTTCCCTGCAGCAGCGACAACAGTGCTGAGGACCAACAGTGGATTCATACAAAACAAGGCCGCCTGATTCACAAGGTAACCAACAAGTGCTTGGACTCCGGCAACGGCCAGTCCATGGAGGACCTGCACGCGGGACCCTGCAAGGCCGGGGCCTCCACCCAGACCTGGTTCTTTGACGTCTACCACAACACCAAGAGCACCACGTGATCCAAGGATATGGATTAGGATCAAGACAAGGAAGACCTTGGCGATCGTGATAGAAACATTATTACCCTATGGCCAGAAAGGCTCGTGCAAATAATTCTATTTTTTCAAAGAATAGAAGTGCAGAAAAACTGAACCTCAGCAACCGAACAAAGAACAAGCAAAAGAGCCCGATTTTGCCAGAAACCAAAAAAAAACTACAGTGACTGAAAACACTTTTTTGTTAACCGATACAACAATCATACGAGATCATACATGCCTTCCTACCAACTTGCAAACTTACCTGTGTACTTAAAAGGAATGGAAAACCTGCTTTCAAGAGAACGACGACCGAGACAACAAAGACTCGAAACGATGTGATCAACTTTTTTGCAACCTGAAATGCTCATATATACAAGTGCTAAAAATCGTGAAAAAAGGCAGGCAATTTTATGCCTTAACGAAGCTGTTGTGTGCACACCTATATCCATACCATTTTGACCTATTGCTCCCAAGCCTTAACATGACATGACATTATGTATTTTATCATTCTGAAAAGTTCATTCAGTGCATTGAAAAATCCACGTTGAAAAAAACTCTCACATTTTACTCGTGATATAAAGCAAAGGCACATCACAAACGCACTTTTTACCCAAGACGAAAGACAGATATGCAACATTTTCCAACATTCATACAGTTAAGAATCAAGATCAAAAATCCGAAGAAAATGTACTTTTCTACACAACTTTTTGACATTTTTTAAAGGTTGTACCAAACACAGCTTCACAAAAGAATATATGGAGTACGTCCACTGAATGCTAAAAAATGTCCGACTTTCAAAAAATGTGTAAGAGCTATTTTTCAAAAGTTTCAGTTTTACGACGAGAAATCGAGTTATTTACAAGTACTCCAACCATATACTAGGCAAGCTGAATAAATCACTATATGCTGTTCAAGCTCCTAAAAAATCGTGAAAGTTGTCGTGGTGGCTTTTGTTTAATAGCGAAATTGCACAACTCAAATTGTTCTTGCAGACGGTAGATAAAGAAGAAATCAAATCAAAATGGCAGAGGAGGAGCAAAATCGACGACTCGAGCACGAAAACGCGGTTTTGCAAGCTAAAGTGAAAGGGTTGGAATACGAGAACAAAATGTTAAAAAATCTTTTGCATAACATCTTCCACGCCGATGAGCATCCAGGCCATCATCAAGACCAAGACCAAGTTCACCGACGTCGCCATCATGGAGAACGACAACAACGTCGCCACCACCACCAAAGTACCGGTGCTCAACAACGTCAGCAACAGCATGCTGTGTAAGACAATTTTCCCTTTTTTACTTCCAGACGTGAAAATTTGTGAAATACGACCGTGTCGTGCGTAGACAATTTGTTTAGTTTTTTCTTCATTTTAATGCAGGCAGCAAATTTTTGCTCGTTGCGTTTTCACGATGTTTTTACTTCACTAGATAAATAATAGCATATGCGTTTTAAAAATAATTGCTCCGGCTAAATAATTTTCTGTGAAACGGGAAATTCGGAAGAGATTCACACGAAGTCTAGTCTGAATAGAAAATTCCTGTTCATAATTTACGTGCTTGACGAATCGGATAATTGCGCCATTTAGCCGACGAAGAAAAAAAATCATGTTGCAAGATGACTTTTCACTGATTTTTCACCAATCTTGCATTGCATTTGACATTTTGAAGCGGTTGTGATCTTCATTCTTGAAACCCAGTTCTGCTGAAATGATTTGATGCATCTTACGTGTTGACATTTTCAATCCTTTTTTAGGCATTCGGATTACAGAGCTTATGGCAATCCAGAGTCTTTCATTGGTAAAGAGATCTTCAACGTCAATGATGCTACCATTGAGGATCAGGGTGATGACGACGAAGAGTATTATGTCTACGATGATGAGGGTGATGAGGAGCAAGAAGAAAAGGAGAATCTCAAGAAAATTGCCAAAGAGTTGACGGAGGAGGAGAAGGCCCCAATTGTCGTCGACATGGCGGAACGCAAGGCCGAGATGGAGACCATTTTCGGCAAGGACGCCAAGACGATTCTTTCCATGGAAACGGCGATGGACCTGCGCTACCAAAAAGTCTGTGATACTCAATCGTCCCAATTGTGGCCTTGTCTCCCGTTGAACATGAAATTTTGACTGAATAAACTTTACTTGAGTTATTATGGCTTGTATTTCGATGTTTTCAAATGACTATTATTTTCGATTACATCTAGACATAAAACAACATCATAAGAGGCAGTAGCATAACATTTGACATTTGCTGGCTTCATTCATCACAATGTATATTTTTCGATGTATTAGAGTGTATTTGAGCAATTGTTCGTAGAGGGTAACTTAAACAAAGTCATTAAGTCAATTTAGCGTGTAACACACTTGGTCAGTCTTGAAATGCCCGATTCGTGTACATCTCGTGCAACTTGAGGCTATGAGGATCTCCTCCGCCTCCACTTTTGCTCGAGCCTGCCGAAGTCTTTTTCGCGGACTTGGACCCGCCGTTGCTGTGAGAGCGGTGGTGGCCGTTTTGTTTGTGGTGATGTCTGTGGTGGACCACACCGCTGCTGTGAACACTGACACTGCCGCTCTCCTTGGAGGTCGACCTCGAGTCTCGCGACTTTGATCTCGACTCGCGCGACCTCGAGTGCGAGGCCGATCGACCACCATGGCCGTTGTAATGGTGATGGCTGCGAGGCTGTCGATCAAAGACATGGCCTCCACCAGAATGATCATGGGGACCATGGTGGCCCCCATTTAGGTGGGGCTGGTACGCGACACCGTTGCTGACCTCGCTCTGCGAGGCTGATGCCGAGGCCGTGTGCTTACCGCATGACCTCTTCGGCCTCGGAATCTTCATGGCGAGCTCGACCTTACCCTCGTCGAGGTAGGTCTGGGTGCTCTGAGGTTGGGATGATATTGGCACATTGTTTTGCGATGATTGATGCTGGAGGCTCATTCTCTTCTTCTTGTCCTTGTTTTTGCTGCTCCGGCCGCTGTTGTGGCCACAGCAGGCCCCAGGGCCGAACAGTGACAACAGAACCGGAAGCAGGATGATCCCGTGGAGTGCCCCGAGGACGATCACCAAAAACACCATTTTGAAGAATGTTATGAAAATGTATGAGGGGGCCAGGGCCAGCCCGATTACCCCTAGGATGGTTGAGATTGCACCTTGCAGAATGGGCAGCCCGAGGGCATACATGCTGTCCATGACTCGATCCTTGATCTGAAATGGAAAAAAACGTGCAGAAACAAAAAAAATCCGCGAATGTCCCTTACCCTCATGTTTTGACGGGACATGAAGTGGTAGGATATGTGGGCGGAGAAGTCAACCGAGAAACCGATGCACATGATCAGGTTGATCATAGATATCGAGTCGAGGTTGACACCCCACAGGGTCATGAAGCCGACGACGCCCAATTCGATCGACATGATACTGAAGGCCACCCAGAGGGAGCAGATCGGGTTCGGGATCAGGACGAGCGAGACGACCATCATAACGACTGCAGCGACGCTCACGCACTGGATCGTCGTTGGGAACACCATCAGGAACTGGTCGAAGAAGATAAAGTACGGGTGGAACGTGGACACGTTGAACGGGGACGCGTGGCATACAGCCCGGAGCTCCTCGACGAAGACCTTCTCTTCGTTGGCGTCTTTGATATGGGCACCCTGGATCAGGAACCGAGCACCGACAATGTGCTCTCCGTCATCCGAGAAGTCCACGTCTGTTATGTACTGCGATCCGGAAGTCAGATATGTCTAAAATTAAATAAAACCTTGTTTACTGCCCACTTTATAGTGCGATTTTTGTTTCGATTTTACCTCATTGAGGGACTGGATGAACTTCGCCTCGGTCGAGATGTCGATGGGGACGTAGTCCTTGTTTCGGTCGACATAGTCGAGAAAGTCCCGCAGCCACGACTCTGTGTATGTCGGGTCTATGAACGTCGTGTTTTCCAGACTCTCCAGAGTGTCCAAAATGCCCGCCTGGACCTCAGGGTCTGAATAGTTGAGCTGGCCGCTTATGACAACCTGATCGTGACCGTAGATATTATGATCCATTTTAATTTTCACAGATCTCTTTTTCAAACACTCACGTTGACTCTGTAGGGATAATCTCGGAAATACTTGTCCTCGACGTCGTAGTACCGGACGGAGTAGGAGTCGTATCGCGACAATTTGCGGCGCTCGAGACCCTCCTTCAGATGGAGGACAGCCCAAACTGAGACAGCGAGGTACCCGCAGAAGACGAACATCACGACGACTTTGGTGACGCAGTTATTGAGTATGGGCCCGACGACATCCCGGAAGAAGACCATGATCCCGTTCTCCCGGTTGTCCTTGGGATTCAGGGGATCGTCCTTGTTGACGCCGCCGGAGCAGAACACGTTGTAGAGGAACCCTTTTGACTCTATATAAATCATGTTCCTGAATGATTTCACGAAAAAAATATTTAATTGCCAATATTTTCTTACTTGACTGTGACTTTGGAACGACGGGAAAGCATGTCAACGCATGGCGATTTTGCCGCTCGGCGTACCCTGCGATGGCCATGCAGGCTCCAAAAAAAGTTATATGCCAAATATATGTGAACACCACAGATGTACCTGCAAACCCATGTCGTGATCAACAGCATGCTCAAGATGTCGGCAAGTGTCCATATTCTTACCCGTGTAAACGCAAAAGATCCGGACGCAAGGAAAAGGTGTGATAATGCCGATCCAGAAGCTGAGCATGTCCGTCACTGAGGTGATCGTGATTGAGACGGCTGCGTCCTTGAAGGCCTCCGCCATCCTCTCTGGGACGGGGGCGTGAATGGAGGTACGACGCCATGCGCCCAACATGACAAAGGTGTCGTCGATGCCGATGCCCAGCATGAGGAAGGGTGCCGCCAGATTGATCCCGATAAACGGGACCCCGCAATACATCACCATCCCGAGGGCCGCCACCGTGGCGAGGACGGCCGAGACTACACCCAGCAGTCCGAGGAGTGGCTTCGACTTGACCCAGTCGGTCATCATGCACGTGACGATGCAGAACGAGATCATGACTCCGAGGTTGAGCGAGAAGAAGGGGATCACGGAGTTTGTGTTGCGCTCCAGCTCCACCTCGAGCGTCAGGGAGGCGAACCGCAAGACCTCGATGTCCGGAAGCTTCTGTCGCTCCAGGAGCTTCAAGAAAGCGTCCTCCCACTTCATGCCCCTGAAAATATTTTATTAGTGAAATTGAAAGTTGTCCAATAAATCGAGATTTAAATCTTACAATCTGACGTCGTCCTCCGTGTCGCTAAGGAGGAAGTAGTTTAATGCCAACTTTTGCATGCCGACGATGGTCCCGTCCTCGGGGTCGAGGGTGACGCCGCCCACGAAGAAGGGGAACGTGTACCTCTCGAAGGTCTCGGGGTCGAACCAGATCGGATAGGTGACCTTCATCTCGCCGGACTCGATCAGGCCCATGAACTTGCCGAGGCCGAGGATCTCGTTCTCCCAGCAACCGCCGCCCGACGGGATTGTCCTTGCACACAGCTCGTTGTAAGTGTAACCGTAGCCCTCAGGGCTGAGTTCGTCCACGACGGTCAGGTTCTTGACGAGCTCATCGACGTACAAGATCTGGTAGAATATCTGCTCGCGGAGGAGGCTGCCATTGTCGCGGGCCTGGATGAGGAGACGCCCGAAGCGGCCGGCCCTGGAGACGCGGCCTGGGTCGAACTCGGTGTAGTTCATGGGGAAGTGCTTCTCGAGCATGATCCTCTCCGACTTGCCCTCCCCATTTTCAGGGGAAAACAGGTACTCGGGGTCGGCCTGGTAGCTGATCCTCTGGAACCCAGACGCGCACAACGCCGTCAACAAGATCGGGACGATGATGAAGTAGCCCGGCCTCTTGCCGATCTGGTACCCCAGCCAGCCGAAAAACGAGCGCAGCGCGTCGTCAACGAAGGTCACGCGGCAGCCCATTTTTTCTGGCCTTCGCTTCTTTTTTTTCCAGTCTTCAAATGACTTTGTTATTCCCAGTCATTATCCTCATCATCTGGAAGAAATTGCAAGAAACCTAATGATTGTGATTTTCTTAATTTTACCGATATATCTGTACTGCAGCTGATTTCATTTGGCCTTGCATTGTTCGGGAAAATAAAATATTTCTGGCATTTTGGTTAGAGAGATACAGCTCAGGGCCTTGGCTTTGACTTTGTTTTAACCGGTAAGGCAAATGCATGCACCACGATAAAACAAGGCATTGTCTCGTCCGTCTGTCTGGACACTAAATTCAATCAATTTAGCTTGCGTTCAAATCACCACGTAGTGAGAATAAAGCCTTATTCTGAATCTATCTACTAAAATGTAAAGTTCCTTGAGAGACCACCTTCACTATGGCCATAAATGTTATAGGGGTGTTAAGTAAAAAACTTGTGAAAATGGTGAGAAAATGAGTTATAAGCAACATTTTTAAAACAAATTCACAAATTTTTTGAAGGCAGACTCTGCGGTCGATCACATGAGAAAACAGCTTGGTTAAGACGTACGGTCCTCTTCACCTATAATATAAGTATGTATGAAAAATAGCTAACATTGCTGAAGACATGAAAACATTTTTGTTTGATTATCGAAGAGCCTTCGACCGGCAAAATGAAGAAACCGAGCTATTCCCAATACACACACCTACCAATTTGAGGCCAAGCACAAGAAAATATATATAGGATATTCGTCAATTTCACGAGTTTTTCTTGCCATTCATTTCAAAAAGAATTCAACGGCAACTTTCTCGGCACACCCATATTTTTCTGTGAAAACATGAATATATATGCACATCAGCAATTTGCTACGAACATCTTCTAAAGTGTAGGATCGGCAAAAAAAGTAGATATCTGGAATGTCGGTTGGGGTGTCAACTGGCAAGTATCTAATTGTAGAATTTTTTGCCAATGTCATTCTGAATGACTTGCAAAAATAATCGGACAACAGCAAGATTCGGTTAACGTGTCACAGACTTTCTTCTCTTTAGGGTCACCATTTCCCGAGTTCTTTTTGTAAGAAACTTAAAATTAAATATACTTTGTGTGTATATTTTTTGCTCACCTATTTTCGGTTTCCTCGTTGCGTTTCCATGATTGGTTCTATTTCATTGATCGCAACTTACACACGCAAGGCAACGATTCAATATCCACTTATTTAAAAGAAATATTTATTTTTTTCTCCTGTCTTTCACTGGACTTCTTGTAGGTTGTTGAATTTTTCCCAGAGAGAGGCAAAAAGTGTATTTTGTCAAAATCTAGGTTATCCCGCCGCTTCTCCTCTCACAAGTAGACTGCTGTAGTAGACGAACTGTAGTTTCGTACAGAATTCAAGCAGCACTTACTTCAAAGCAACACCATGTGGCTCTTGAGATGGAGATAACCAAGCAAGCACAAAGTCTAAAATAATGCACGATCTATACTACATTTTCGCATATAATTTTCATGTCACATTTTCACGAGTTTTTTTTCGTCCCCGGAATGATTGGAATGTATGCCCACTTTTAATAGCTATTTTACTAAGATCTGAACCCGACTGCGACCATTGAACTGACTGACTGTGTTCTGTGTACACTTGTCAAAAGTTTTGGTCGAGAACACATAGGAGTGCTTCCAGAGGCGGACGTTTCTCGTCGCGAAATTAGCCGGCCTGCCTCCCGATCCGGCCATTTTGAGAAGCCCGCGCGGCTCTTTTACACCACCGCTCCGTGCCCAAGAATCCCAAGTCAACCCACATTTTCTCGACGTGTGTGTATACCATATGTACAATGCTATTTAGATAGAGGGCTCCCCTCTCGTATGTAGGTATAAACCGTTACCTCAGAGAAGCAAGCAGTAGGCAGTGCCGATAGATATGTACATTGGTCTTCCTATATACACTATCGTATAAGAAACCAAGAGTTCAAGGTGGGAGCAGCACCAGACGATTCAGACTCTGATTAATAATAATGTTTGCATATTTGCCATAACATACTTACTTTTAAGTGGCCTATATTGTGTTTATTTATTGAGGTCATTAAGTCATTACTTAAGTATTTATCAACATTTAATTATGCATGGGTTTCTTTTCTTCGACAACGGCGTGTTGAGCCGCGACGGCCCGTTTGGCTCGAAGGTAAAAACACCATTTCGCGCGAGCCCACTGTATCCCAAGGCACGTGAAAACGTACAGAGCAGAGGAGGTCCACAAGGTCTATAAAATTCACTTCATACAATTTAGTTTTTTGACAGACATATTGCATAGTAAATGATATACGCCACGCTTTGGTAATTATGTAAGTCAAAAGAAAAACTTCCAAGTGAATTTGGCTCTAAGCGAAAGTTGGTAAGAAAATATTCTTGGAGACTTTAACGAGCGAAACAACAGCAAGAATCATAGATGCGACTTTTAACTCTTTTATACTAAGCTTTTTGGCAGCTTCATCTTTATCATCAGTTTTCTTTTAAAGCATCCAGCATTGGGAACACGTAGAGTCGAAGAAACCCAATGCTACAGTCAGATGTATTTTACAAGGTTAAACTCGGAGGAGGCATGTAGGCATCGGAAAAACTTGACCCACTGGTTTTATCGTTATATTACCTTTTCCATTTTCCAGTTCCAGCATCCGATCAAAACTCACAACTTAGTCAAAATGTAAGCAAGATCTTATAGATTTTTCAACCGCTGACATTTTCATTTAAACTTTAGAGACTTACGCAATGAGTGCTCTGTTATCTTTATTATGATTGCTATTTTTGCAAATGGATTTCACAAGTTTTTTAGGAATCTCTAGAAAATACAAATCAGTGACGAATGCCCTTTACTGTTTAAGTACTATATAATGTTATTACTTTTAAAAATGACTTTGGTTAACTCCATAATGTTAAAAGCTTTATAAGACGAGCAAGAAATTGCGAAATCGCTTCGGCTGCAACCGGATGAGAAACGTATCGTAGAGCAGCTTTTTTGGTTTTTCAAGGCTACTCATTTTCACGAGTCAAGGCTAAACTAAGTATACGTAAATAAGCGTATAGGCTAGGCACCCTCCATCGTCCGTCGAGATTCGATCGAGAAAAACTAAAAACGCTAGCAAGACCCTATCCGAAAACCAATCTTCTTCCTAAAATGGAATATTTATAGAAATCAAAAGAAACCTCGTGAAATCGGACAGGTAAGAAAATTCCGCGAGCGGCAGCCCCTTTTGCTCTATTCAAATTTCACAGAAATTAGCATTAGCGTCACCTTATCAATCAGTCGGAGTTGACAAGCTATAATTTTGTAATGAGGATTCAAAATTGGGAAACCAAAAGTGTTCTGAATTTTTACCAACAAGAAGCGGTTGGAGAGTGAAAATTATAGCAACCTGCAATCTACTAAATATCTATTTTGCGCACATTGAATCCCCTTGAACTTTTGACTTGAAATAAGATGCGCTAAATCTATTACACACAAAAAATGGGGAAGTCATGATGATGTACATAACTTAGACAGATCCTGGTTTCGATAGTTCTTGGAATTCCCTCGTCACTTTTCGAATTAGTCATGAAAATTCTAGCAGACAATATTTCATTTTCATTTTCGACCTTGGCTATGGATTTGTTGTCTTGTCTGCATGAACAAGAAATTATAATTTAATTACCCTGTGGCGGCAATTGTGTGAAAGCGAGGGACAGCTTTTATTTTTATGAATGACGAGAGCAAAATGTCCCACGGAAATCTGTCACTGATTCTTGTTCTTTTTGACCTCTCCGATTTCACGAAAAAAATATTTTTTTTTTGCATAAGAATATTTTAACCGGTGTTTGTACATTTTTCTTTTTTCAATGACCCTATTCTTTCAATGTCAAATAATTGAGCATCAAAACTATCTCGACGCCCCAGGGGAATTAAATCGAAAAAAGTCTGAGAAATTGATTGATATCGTCTCCGAGGTTAGGCATTCATTGTTAACTTTTCCATATGCAAACTTGCATGCTAAGAATTTACACGTTGTCCAATTGGTCGTCGGCGAACACGAACAAGAGCCTGATGAAGTCGAAATTGTCCTTGAGCAACACGAGAACGGAGGCAGTCCAGATCCAGAACAACCGCGCCGTCTGGCAGCAATTACAAATCACACAAGCAAGGCAAAAAGAGAAGGAATTGTTTTTGGCCGACAGGCATACTTTGATTTGATTGCGCATGCAAAAATTGCTTATGGTCGGTTCGGAAAAAGTAAGTTAAGTTGTAGGAACAAAAATTTTACGGTCTTTTGGCCACATGATTGATACAAGGAGAATTTTTCGGCTTGAAAAATCCGAGATTGTTTCCTGGGTTCTTTTTTTCACAAAAGGAAGACATGGAAAATACTTTATTTTTTTGCGGAAAAAGGATTGAAAATTCTTCCGACTGACTAAAAGATACAAATCCTTTTCTATGTGAAACTACGTGAATAAATACAAAATACACAGAATATCATTCTTTTAAAAATGGCGTTAATTGGTCGAACGCTCGTGGACGGCCTTTGTCTAGGTCCAGAGTCGCTCCATCACAGATTTCCAGGATTTCCAGTCGCTGATCTCGGAGGTCGGTTTCGTGTTCAGGCTGGCGAACAAGTAGGGCATCGGCAGCGTGGACTCCGAGTCCAACCACCTCAGGACGGTCGCCGTCTCGTACGTGTAGCGGAGGTTGAGGTAAAACGGCTGCAAGTTGAGGGCCTCCCGAAGCTGACCGGTAACGTAGATCTCGTCAACCCAAAACTTGGGAATCTGAAACAAAAATTCGTTTTCACAGATATTTTAATTTTTCGAGGAGAAAGGTTTTGTGACTTGTTTTCATTTTATTGCGAACGGCACAAAGTACACAAATTCAGGTTTGCGTGCTAAAAGGTTAAGGCAATTTAAGATTTTTTAAGGTGGAATTTAGCAAAATTATCAATAATAGATACTAGCAATTTTGATCTTAACATCAGTTTCAAGTCATTAATTTGATAATTATATTTGTAAAGGGTGATACAATCTCAAGAGATTTCTTTAGAGCTGCCTTTAATGTTGTGCTTGACTTAGTATTTTTTTTAAATACAAATGCATAGTGACAGTGCACAGAGACTTCACTTCAAGCAGTCAAGCCAGCCAGCAGGCAGCAGGCCAACGTGATCATCTGCTTCTCCAGCACGACGACGTTGACGATCGCCGAGAGGTACGATCGCTGTAGCACAGCTTCTGCATGAGCACAACCTGGTTCTGTTCATGACAAGCCTGCCTTTGCGGAACACCTCGACACAGACAAATTGAAGTGGAGTGGGAGGAGAAGTGAGAGGAGCAGAAGAGGGAAAAAAGTTGTGCAGTCAAGTGTATCGTAAATCACAGCGAGTCAGTAGTCAACTTGTTTACCTTCGAGATCCGCTTAGATCCGGAGTTCCTGGTCGTCCAGGAGGCATAGTTTTTGTTTTACAAGCCAAAGAAAGAAGAGATAGTCGACCAGCGACCTTATCATTTGTGAATAAAGCTTTAACGAGAGGAAGCATCATCATCATGGCGGACTCGGGGAAGACCGAGGCCCTGTTGAAATGGCTCTCTACATTTGGAATCGAGACGAGAAGGTAAGAAATTGTCTAAATATGATGAGGTATCTCTTGAGCTTTATGGTCATATTGCTCCTATTCCTTTCAGTCCTGATCAAGTGTCCGACGGCGTTGCAATGGCCAAAGCCCTACACATGATCGATTCCAACCACTTCGGTCAGGACTTTTTGGCCAAGATCAAAATGGACATCCCGTCAAACAACAAGCACTTGAAGGCCGGCAACCTGCGCAAGGTGCTCGGCGGCATCGTCGAGTACAATAACGAGGTGATCGGCCTCCAGCTCAACGACTTTCCAATGCCCAACGTAAACAAGGCTGCGGACGGCCACAACGAAGAAACAGGTCGCTTGCTCCAACTGATATTGGGCTGCGCTGTCAACTGTGATCACAAGCAAGGCTACATCGAGGCCATCATGAACCTGGAGGAGTCCGTTCAGCAGATAATCATGCAGGCCATACAGGAGCTGCTCAACCTCCGGTCGCCGAGCAGTATGCCGACCATGACCCCGTCCGACATCAGGAAAATTATGGACGATCTGGAGGCCTCGAACCAGGAGCGAGAGGAGCTGCGACAGAAATGCCACGAGCTCGAGAGCCAAGTGAAATTGCTTGCCGAGGACAAGAGCAACCTCAGCGCCGAATTCGAAAATCTGCAAGCTCAGGTATAGCAACTGTCTTTTACTAGAAACTATTAGGTTTATGACAAATATCTCATCTACGACATTTAACACTTGTGTGTGAAAAAAAGATTATTTTAAACACGCATTTTTTTCATTACCAGGTTTTGGGAAAGGCAGACCGCCATGGCGCTAGCGACAGTTCTGGAGCCGACACCGGGTTTAAATTGAAGGAAATGAAGAAGCAGCTCGAAACGACACAGGAGGATTTGTACAAAATGGAGAAGGAGCGCGACGACCTCGCCGTTAAACTCGAGGATCTCGAGAAGAACCTGGAAGAGTCGACAGCTAAAGAGGCCGAGCTCCAGGGCCTCGCCGATCAGGCCCGCCAGCTCAAGGACGAGGTTGACATCCTTCGCGAGACCGCCGACAAGGTGGCCAAGTACGAGGCCAGCATCGAGTCCTACAAAAAGAAGATGGAGGAGCTGGCTGATCTGAAGCGACAGGTCAAGCTGCTCGAGGACAAGAATACCACTCTGATGCAGGCCAATATCGGCCTTGAGGACGACGTCAAGAAAACAGGCAACTGGAAGCCCCAGATTGACGCCTATAAGAAACAGATTGCTGAGCTCCAATCCAAGCTCGACAAAGAGACCAAGAAGGCCGACAAGGTCGACTTCGACAACAAGCGGCTGGTGGAGAAGCTTGAGGCCGTCACCGTTGAGCGGGATCGTATCAAATCTGAACGCGACGACCTCCGCGAGAAGAATAGCGAAATGCAAGACCAAATGAACGTGCCGAACGGTGTGTCACAGGGCGGCGGCCTCGGCCTCCTGTCAGCCTCCGGAGCCAACGACTCCGATATGCTCGAGATGATCCCGCCAACGATCAAGGAAAGGCTGTTGAGGCTGCAACACGAAAATAAGAGGCTGAAAGAGCAGGCCGCTGGTGGCGGGGGACCCGCTCATCCCGTTCTCCAGACAATGGTGGACGACCTCAAGGAGCGCGAGGCCAAGCTGGAAGGCGAGAACCGCAACCTCAACCAGCAGATCATGGAGCTTCAGTCACGCCTCGAGGACAGCGCCAAGTCCGCGGCCGCTGGCGGCGGCAACGTACCCCGCGTGCCAGGGTCCCGGGAGGAGCTCGAGCTCAAGCTGTCCGAGTCCAACAAGAAGATCGGCCACCTGAACGAGACGCTCACCAAGAAGGACGCTGAGATCCAGCGGATGGAGGAGCTCTACAAGAAGCACATCGAGAAGGCCAAGTCCGTGATCAAGACTCTAGACCCCAGGAACAACCCCAATGCCGGCGGCGGCCTCGAGGTCCTCCGTAGCCAGCTCAACGAGAAGGATCGCCTTATTGAGACCCTCGAGCAGGAAACGGAAAAGGCCAGGGCCGTCCGCGAGATGGAGGAGAGGTTGATCTCCTCTGCGTTCTACAACCTGTCGATGCACATGCACAGATCAACAGTCGAGACGAGGTTGTCTAATGTTCACTCGACTGCCTCGACGCACGGCCAGTCCTTCTTGGCCAGGCAGAGGCAGGTGCCGACCTCTACGGGAGCGGGCTCTCGGCCAGCCTCGAACAAATCTAACCGAGGCTCCAACGACTTTTTGGACTATTAGGAATAACTATCAACCAATAATCAACTGCTGCAAGCCACAATCATAACATTTCATACCAGCAAGGCGTCAGTCATTCTTACCTTTACAAATAATGAAAATTGAAAAGTATCCACAAACAAAAATGTACTTGTCAAAAGTATTTTCTAAGATAAGTTCAAAATTCAAACGATTCATAAACATTATCTACGACAGAGATGTCCTCCGTTTAGAACAAGAAAAAAGTATTTAGCAATTCAATTACCGCTACTAATCTATCGTGATTAAACCAGTCACCGCTGTTATTGCTGTTTTCGCAAATTATTTGCCACATAATCAAAAATATTTATGAAATTAAAAAGAAAATATACCTAGCGATATTTTAGCAGAAAAAAAGTCGTGAAAATATATCTTACCTTCGTTGATACTTTGAGAAAGTCCGTCGTCAAGTCGGGGGTCATAAGGTAGGCCACACCCGAACAGTAGTCGGGCTTGACGGCCTCGTGCGTCGACTCGAAGTGCTCCTTCGTCTTGACCTCCTCCAGCCAGCCGCCAAGTCGCCGTCGGGGTGGGGTGCCACCCGGGATCACGTCGCAGATTAACGACCTCGACGAGGGCCTCGCGCCGTAGATGGCGTTGGCGAAGCTGAACAAGTGATAGATCTCCATGAATACGTCGTCCTCGGTCTTGATCAGGAACACGGGGCCGTCGGTCGTCTCCTTCTTCTTGTTGGCGATGCAGCTGTCGTGTACGAATTTGTACCCCATGAGGTGCTTGTAGCTCGAGTTCTTGAGGCTGTCGATGAAGTTGCCTTGGACGATGTCGCCGAACGTCGCCGACTCCGAGGCAATTTGTCCATCGAGATCCTTATAAAATAAGTTAAAAAATATCCTCACGCGCACCCTGTTTTGTGCAACTCTCCCTCCCACTGAGAAGCCTTCCGCGCAGCCTCCCTATTGAACCTCTCTCTCCCTCACATCTTGGTATTTCTTACCTGTGGCATTATCTTGGGGTCCCTCATGCTCTTCTTCTTCGCCACAAGCAGTGGCTTAGCCTCGAACTTGGGAATGATTTTCCTTTTGGCTTTTACTTCCGGTTTGCCAAGGAGGAACACAACCTTGATCATCTGGCGTTTGATCTCCTTGACGGACCCCCAAGTCTCACGGATGACTTGGCGTTGCCTAAAGTTTCTCGGATCCGAGTGGACGAGGATGAGGAAGAATAGCCTTTCTTCGTCCTTCTGGCCGCTGCAAGGATTGGCTGGAGTCAAAGTTATTTTGAAGTCGTTCAGGTCGAGCAGCTCGTGTTTTTGAGGCACCTGAACAGACTCTAGCGACAAAACCTTCTTGCCATTTATCCCTGGTAAAATCACGTCGTGACCATAAAACTTGTGAAAATCAATAGAATCAAAATTATATGTCTTACCGGCTGGCGAGTTTTTAGAGTTTTCATGCTGCCTCGGAGCTGCGCTTACATCCGACACCAAGACGGTGACGAAGGTCAAGTTGAACAATAGCAGCAACAACTTGGGCTTGGTCTTGAACTTGTCGCCCGTGGGAGTAAACATCTTGATCACTTGGGGTTATGTGATCAATGATGACATAAAAAATGAACGGACCCCGTATTTTTTTCCGAACGCGCGCAAGAAGTCGACCTATCTAGATTTTGGGTCCAAGGAAAAAGATCTATAGAGGTAAATGAACTTTCCCAGAATAGGTTTTTGCGTCACTGCGATTCCGAGAAAAGTATGGTTATGATTGAATTTAATAACCAGATTTACCCCCAATTCTGCCCCTGTGGCAGGAGGCAACCATTTAACAGAAGCGCGCGAGAGGGATTCCATCCACGTGTAGAAAAAGCGGAGATTTTGAATATTTTTAGAAATATAACCGTTTAGCAATTTCACAGAAAAAATAATATTTTGTTGTGAATAAAAAAACTCGTGAAATCGGCGACAAATTTTGTTTGGTTTCTGGCGACGGAGAGAGTCTCCGGGAGCTGAGACAAGTACCGATCTTGAGCGAGCTCATCCAGGATGTTGTTGCCTTCCTTCATCTCTTACACGATTTTGACCGCTACTACCGTCTACCACGTATACAGTGTACATATCATGTATGTTAGAGAGCTGCTACTCGTCGGCGACGACCGACGACGACATAGCAGCAGTCGAATACCGGCGCATACCTACATATTACGTTATGCTTATGAACACGCGGATATGGAGAGATCAAGAGGAGAAGCGCGAAGAAAGTGAGTGAGCACGTTTGTTGACCCATATTGCTCTTGGTTCTTGGTCTTGCGGTTGAGGCCGCTTTGTGTTTGGCCTCGAAAATCAGGAAAATAATATTCCTTTTTTCAAGAAAAATATCCGTGCGATTTCAAGAGTTTTTTTCCTGGCTCCACTCCTTCAATTTATTGCGTTACGGTAAATTACGACTGGACGTTAACGAGGAGAAAAAAGTAACCATCGACTTGGACATTCAAACAATGTCGCCCCTTAGACAATTGGAGCTTTGGATGCTTTTGTCGTTAGATCTCACGGACCTGCTGCTGATCCTGGAGCTGTCGGTTTTGATCCGGGATTCCAGAATTTTTTCCGCTATACCTCTTTCTAATTCCCAAGCTAAAGACCGTCATTGATGCTGTCAACTTTCAGTCGCCATTGTTTATTTCAAAGATTACGTAAAACGGATATCCTTGTTCTGTTCTGCGTTCATATAGTTGGATAGATTTATTTTCTGGTCTATTTGATAATTGTAAGTACGTTCATGATTCCTTCAAACATGAATGGGATGGTGGTCGCAATCTTGAGCAGGTTATCGTCGGTAATCGCGGCCTTTGCGATCGTAACCGTTACTCCGATGTCGAGGTGGCGGAGACTCGTCATGGAGGCCGACTGAGGCCACACCACCCCGTCGTTGGTCTCGGTACCCGCGGTCATATCCTCGTTCATGGGACCTCGAGCGATGGCGATTTCTAAAGAAAAATATAAATACTGTTTGGACAACTGACAAGATCCAAATGTCACTTACTTGTGGCCGTGACGCTTCTTTTTGGGCGGCGTGTAGCTCGGCGATCTGGAGCTTCGCTTCAGCTTGGCCTTCTTCCGGTCGTGCCTACTCGCGTGGTCTTCGTAGTAGTAGTCACCAACCGGCGACCTCGACCTTGACCTCGAGCGCTGCTTATGCTTCTTCTTCTTTTTGCTGTGATGGTGGTGGTGTTCACGCTCACGATCGCGGTCACGATGGAAGCCTCCGAGGTCGCGGCCGTTGTTTTCGTGCGAATCCTCGCGGTCACGCGAACGGCCTCGGTGATCGTCGTTGTCCGCATTGTTCCTCGAGGCAGCCTTGAGCGCGTTGCCGAGGGCCTCACTCCCAGGGGCGGCCTCGCCAGGGTTCTTGGTAGGCGCGGGCGATCCAGACCTCGAGGCTGGGCTCGACTGGGAGGGCGTGTTGATCGTGGACTGCATTGCCGACTCTCTCTTTACTCTCCTCTCGTCGTCCATTTTCTTTCTAAGGGCATCCACGACGCCTATAAAAATAAACAAAAATACTTTAGTAGGCACATTTGAATCTTGTTAGTGTCTTTCACTTACTCTCAAGCTCGTCCTGGTTGGGTTTCTTCCTGTTGTACAAGCAGATCATCCGGAAGCAGCAGTCTTTGATGTCGTCCTCCTCGACGCCGAGGACGTCGAACCACGAGGGGTTCTTGGGCAGCGGCTCCTTGAGCTTCCTGGCAGAGAGGTAAATGCAGGCCACAGCGATCGTCTCGGGTGGGTAGCGGACAAACACGTCAGTCCTTAGGCTGTCGTTCATGAAATTCCTATTTTTTTCCATTGCGAAAAATGGGATAAGAGAGCAGAAATAAATTATATATTTGTCATAGCATAAATCATTGTGACCCTTGGTAGCATCTCAAAAACATTGTAAACGAAAGAATTCCAACCTCGAGGCCTTGCCATCCTCTGGGATGAGAGAGGTCGCAATCGGGCATTTGCGGCCCAAACAAGCTCAACGGAGAAGAAATTACGAAACACTTGAAATCGAAGACCTTCGTAACTTCCAACTCAGATACGAATATTCAAATAGGTATTGCGTCGAGTGACTTTGATTTGTACACTCAATTTAGCATTATTCTTTATGTTCACTGTCAATCATTTCCTTCGTCAACCAGCGCAATCATTCAAAATTGACTCGAGATGAGACGAACAAATAATTTGCATAGAAATTAAGAAAAGACAGTTAACTAAAAATCTGCGAAACTCGAACGGTCAAAAATATTTTGATTACTTTAATGGCAAGAAATATTAAAAAGAAAAATGTTTTAAAAAATATCGACGGTTCTAAAGTTAATGTGAAAATATTTGTCATCTCAAAAAAGTATTTCAAAAAGTTGTGAAATTCAATGGTGCCAAAAATTGACTTGATTTGATTTGAAAAATCCCATCAATTTTTTAACATGTCCTCGGTTACAAAAGCATCATTTTCGCTGATGGTTGGCAATTATGACGGAATTATAGAGGCAACTTTTGAAATTAAGGGTCGGTTGTCAAGATTTGCCGAGTCAGTTGTCAAATTGTACACTAGAAAGAGCTTGTTCGGGCAACTACAAATACCTGTGGACGACGCTCCTCCCTTGGTCGTCGAGGATGTGAGGCCGACGAGGCCGAAGTTGGCGGCGGATTGAAAACATGACGGTTTGTCTGGCTGTTTCTGATTTCACTTCCTCTCACACCACTCTTTCAGATTTCTGATCGCTGGATGCGGTTTCATTGCGACAATTTTACCGGCACCCCCGACGTGATCGTGATCGTGTTGGTGGAGGAGGAGTTTTCTCTTGAGGTTGTTGAAGGAAGATGCCGTTGGCTGGCGTACACTTACCCTGAATTTGAGAAGGCTGTCTTCACCTCTGTTAGGTGAAAACAGGAAAAAGAGAATATTAATACGGTTTCTCGTCAAAGTTGGTCAATTTTTGGGTGGGCATAGAACTTTTTTGAGATGCTACATCAAAGGTTCTGTTACACTGACGGGGATTTTTAAAGTAAGAAAGGAAAATTAACTTACCAGGACATTTGAAGAAGCTCCCGATGGCTGTCGAGCTCCAGCCACTTCAGGTACATGACGATGATCTGGAATAGAAAAGATGGGAAACCATAGATGAAAAGAGTGCTTTCAAAAAGAGGCACCCGTGGGAGGATGCATTTGGCAAATATGAAGGACTGGTATACCTTGTGTGGGTGCTTGACATGGACGCAAAACCCGAGCTCCTTCAGAACCCGCCGCTCGGCCTTGATCACTTGGTTCTTCAGGCTGATGTAGTTCATGTCCAAAACCACCGGCAAGATAGGCTTCCCATTGCGGACCTGCTTTATGTGGTTGAACACGTTGATAATATCCCGAATCCGCCTGGGGGCCTCTTCGATTTTGCTCGCCAATCCGATGCAACCCATTGCGACGACGTCGAAGGGGTTCCGTACGATGCTCTTGGCATAGTAGAACCTCTGGAAGAGCACGCATCCCGTGGCCATGGCGACCTGTAGAAAAAGGAAAAAATCCTAATTTTGAAACGCAAAGCTGGAAAGCCAGAAGGTCTTACCTGAGGTAGACGAAGTAGCTTGCCCGCGAGTTGGATCATTTCACAGCCGAATGAGCGGATCTGCATTTCAACCTCGTCACTGAGACCATCTTTCGAGGACGGTGTCGACGACAGCTTTTCCAACGGCAGGACCGAGTTCGAGATGTCTAGGCGGATCTTGCCGTAAGTTGGCTTCTGTGTGGATGGAGCTGCTGCTGCACTAGCACTAGGGGCGTCTTGCGACTTCTGATCGTCGGGGCTCTGGGCTACCGCCGGGGCCCGACCTCCAGAGTCATTTTCAGCCGCCATGACGGCAATCGCTGCACAAAATTTGAGAGAAAAACGTTTTCTACTGTCTTCACTCTGTACTCTTCTATTCCTGCTGTTCCTGTTGACGACGACGACGACGAGGAAGAAGCGAGCAATTTCAAGCTCTTTTAGAAGCAGAAATCAACATTTGGTTCTCAGAACAGCCGAGTATTTTAACAGTTACCACATCATCTTTGCACCAAAAAAGCCATTCTGGTGCAACGAATTACCCTTGACCTTTTTGAATGATCGGACCAAGTAAGTCATTGGGCAAGAGTCTCAAATATGCACAATAAGTAGCATGACAATAACTCCATATATTCGATTATTAATAGTAAGATAACCATTTTTAATTGCGATGACATTGAAACGATAAATTCTATCGCTTAAACTCCAAATGAACAATTTGCAAGTAAAAAATACTAAAAACTGAAACCTCATAAAGATTAACCAATCGACCATCGTAAGAAAATCTTGCTGAGTCCCACTTTTCCGCTTGTTTTTAGACTTTTTACACAACAACGTTAGCTGGTAGTGGCAATTGATTTGTGTATACAAATTGAAAGTTATCAAGAGGTTTTAGGCAAAAGCTTGAAATTAAAGGCCATTCATTAAGGCCAATTGCCATTTCTATGTTAAAATGTAGCCCAGAAAAAAATAATTGCTTTACATGTTAAATAATAAAGAGAATCTCCGTTTCATTGGGATATTTAAACTTTGCCGATCTTCATGTAAAATTGTGGAGCTTGACTTTATCGATCTCCTGGTCAATAATTTTCTGACGCGCTGGAAACGAGTGCGGCTTTTTCGGAAAGTTTTGTGAATTTAAAGTGATTTGGAAAAGAATCGAGCTGTGCGAGACCGAGGCGGACGTTGTTCGCGATCCCCGACTTCAAGGACCAGTCTTGGCCAAGGCAAAAAGCCGATCTTCAGCTACTTTTTCCAGCCAGCGAATTCCGTTCCTCTCGGAACAATTTGCCTCCACGGCCGCAAAACTCCTCAACCTCATCAACCACGACCATAAAAAGCCAATCCTTCGACGAGGAAGTAGTTCAGCGTGTTTGAGATGTCGGACCGGGACCGCATCTGCCAGTTCTACCTGCGCGGTCGATGCCAGCGACAGAATTGCGAATTCAGACATGTCAGACACGACGGAGCTCCGGAGACGACCCGCTCTTCAATCAGCCTGGGACCCGGCGTGTGTCGCTTCTTCTTGAAGGGGAATTGTAGGTTCGGATCAAATTGTCGATTCCAGCATGAGAGGCCGGAGCCTGAAAGGCCTGACAGGATTCACGCTCCGGTCCCGACAGTCACCGAAATTACACCTTCCCTGGACGAGCCCGAAAAAGGAGCGTCCGAAACGGTTCCAGAAAATAACGAGCCGGCTATCACTGAGAAAGCCGGCTCCAAAGATGAAGATCCCGTGCAAGAAGTCGTTTCTGAGAAGGTAGTGGAAAAGGCTGCCGATGTAGTCAAAGCTCCCGAAAAGGCCCCTGACACCGCAACAACAGCACAAGTTATTGAAACAGCAGAAAAGGTTTGCTTTATCAAAATTGATCGTTTTTTTAGATGTCTTAAGTGTTCCCTTTTTCAGAGTGCTCCTGCCGTAGAAGAAACAGCAAAAGAATCATCGACCATCACCACGGCGGCCGTTGAGGCCACAACGTCGAAGCTGTCAACTGATTTGGCGAAGAACGTCTCTACACAGGAAAAGGAAGCACGCAAGGAAAAGCAAGAAAAAGATATCAGACGCGATTCCAAGGGTTTCGAGGTCTTTGATGACTACTTCGACGACAGCGTCGATGTGACCAACAACACCACCACAGCTGCTTCCGAGGCTGTTGAAACACCACCCGCAAGCAACGTAGACGCCCCCGCGGCGGCTCCAGAGCCTCCTCAGGAACAACAAGAGCAGCCTGAAGAAAAACAGCAACAGCAGCCACCGGCCTTCACTTCAGTGCCAGCCCCGACGGAAACGATGCCGGAGGAGATTCTGGAGGGCGCTCAAGCCAACAAGGAAAAGTCGACGGCGGCCGTAACCACCGCCGCCGCCTCCTCCTCACCGGAAACACCTGCCCCCATTAGAATGCCCCCTAAGAAGGATGAGGCCCGCAAGAGTCAAGTCGAGGCCGCTAAGGACAACAAGAAGTCCAGTTTGGCCGACCTCAGCAAGGAGTGGGGCGACGACGGGGACGCGGCCTCCGAATCAACAGCAACAACAGCAGAATCGGCGCCAGCTGAAAAGGAGCCAGCCGCTCAAGATCAACCAGGCCAACAAACGCAAGATCCACAAGAGACCATCGAGGACATCGAAAACTTTATTGAGAGTTCGGCTGGTGAAAAGAGTAAAAAGCCCGACGAGGCCACGGAGGCCGCTGCCGGTAAGAAGAACGGCGGCAAGAAGGAGGAGTGGGTGACAACAGTTGTTTTCGGTGAAGACGGCAAACAGATCGATCCGAACGAGAAGAAGGAAAAGTCAGTGTACGACCTCGACGACGAGGATTTCAGTGCCACCGAGGCCACCCCGTTCACGACGCGGGCGATGAGCGCTCGAGGCCGTGGCCGGCCCAGCGGGATCATAGGAGTCAAGAAGGCGGCGGGCATGACCAAGATCGGCAACAATACGTACTTCTACACCGGGCCCAAGGAGGGACAAGAGGCCGCCGGTGGTGATACCGAAGAAGACGAAGAAGAGGAGGATGGGGGTGAGACCGGTGGTGCCATCACGGGAGGCTATGAAGGAGAAGAATATGACGATCAAGAGGACTTGGACCCCATCGACACTACTTCGGCGACCTCGGCCAACGCGTCGACGACCAGCAGTGCTCCCGACAAAGATGGACGGCGCAAGAGTGGCAAGGGCTACGCTCAAGGCCGAAAGCAGCACAACACCAACTATGTGTATGGAGCCAGGAGCACGGCCGCCAAGACCCGACGATGCGGCGAATGCGAGGGCTGCAACAGGGAGGACTGTGGCAAGTGTCCGTCGTGCCAGGACAAGCCCAAGTTCGGCGGCCGCGGGATGAAGAAGCAGGCCTGCATTTACCGCATTTGCACATGGAAGAACCCCTCGGGCAAGCGGATCACGCCACAAACGCCCAACTTGTCCGAGACCAAGAAGGGGGTGCCTGCTGGCACTATCGTGTCGCCTGCTGCAGCTCGGCGAGGTCGGAAGCCGAATGAGACCCTCATGGAACCCCCGGCTGTCACGTCGACCCCGAAGCCACCGTCGTCCAACAGCAATGACAACAACGATGTTTCTACGAGAAGCTCGAAGCGAGGCCGCAAGTCTATCTCCGTCGTGTCGCCGGCCTCGGTGTCTGGCGAGAAGGACTCGGGGCTGAGCGGCAAATATTGGTCCGATCTCCCAGCTGACGGATCCCGCCGACGCAGCACTCGATCATCGGCTGCCCACGAAGAGCCGGCGGCAGCAGGCAAACGACCAGCCGAGGACCTTGCTTCTCCGCCACCAGCATCGCCGGCCAAGCGAGGTCGCAAGCCGAAGAATCAGCAGCAACAGCATAAAGAAGATGAAGAGCAAGCACCAGAGCCCGAGCCCGAAGCCGCCACTCCTCCTTCCAATACGCCCAAAAGCCGAGGCCGTGGCCGGCCTCCAAAGAGGCGAATTGCGGAGGAAGAGGAGGCGGAAGCGCCGGCCTCTAAGAGGGCAGCCGTAGAGGCCGCAACTGCTCGTCTCACTAACAGCAGCGAGGAAGACGAAGATGAGCAAGAACAGTCAGAGCTTAGGAGGATCACCGATAAAGATGGAACTCCCGCTGTGGAGAACGGCCTCGGGAACAGGAACGTCTCCTGCATCACAGACGCGGACGATGGCGACGCCGGCAGCACGGAGCGCGAGGTCGTCGTCGAGTGTTTTGCTCCCTATGACGATCACAGATGGGTCAACATTGGCAAATCCAGAGAAGGCATGGCGCCTAGTGCTGTCCAGTACGCTCGGGCGTTGCGACCTCCCTACCATCTCTTGTCCTTCCTGCGCATCCAAGGCCACTCGACAAAAGGAATGAGTTGCACCGACAAAAACACCATGGTGAGGATAGAGCAAAGCATTTTATCCTGATAAGATCTTGAAAAATACTTTGTTTGACGTTTTAGGTATTCGTTGTCCTGGAGGGCGAGATCACGGTGGTCCTGCACACGACGCAGTTCAACGCCAAGAAAGGAGACTCGTTTTACATACCGCCCAAGAACTACTACAACCTGATCAACCAGAAGGCCCGCGAGGCCGAGCTCTCGCTAATCCAGTTCCAGTACGACGGCCCGTTGCCAACTGTGCCCGCGGGATCCCAAAGTGGAACGTCAAAAGCTTAAGAAAAGAAAATCATCATCACTATGCACACCTCTACATAGATGTCAACTTTATAATGTTTTTGTCCAGTCCTGAGTTTTACGTATCACTCACTCGCTTATAAAACGCCCAGCAACCAGATGAAAATCCCAGAACAGTGAAAGCTTTGAAATGTAAATATTCCCGTATATAGACCAGAATCTGTATTGATTTCCAGCCAATAAATTCATTTTGACTACAACGTAAGCACTAGCACTGATGGATGGTTGTTTTATGGATGAATATTCACTTTTTGACGTCCTCCTTCTTCTTGACTGTAACGTGGTCTTCGTGATCTGAGAGGTAGGGATTCTTGAAATCCTTCCAGCGGTCCTTCTCTGCCATATCTTCGCCGGCCATAACTTCGTACTCGTCGTACTTCGGGAAGAATCGCTTCTCATGATCGAGAGCCTTTGGAGGACCGGTGTATCTACCCTCAGCCTTTAGCTCTTCGATTCTCTTCAATTCAAGGTCAGCTGCATTCCTCTGTAAAACAAGAAAAAATTACTCTTTTACTGTCAACATTTTGCTTTGCTTCACTTGCTTTTTTCAGATCTGCCAAGGCCTCGCTCTGCATGATCATCTCTTGTGTGGGAGGATCGTCTCGACGATGTCGAAGCCAAGCTTCCCATTCCGAGGGGAGTTCTCTGTCGAAACCATCCGGGATATTAGCTCTCCGAACGTCTGTATTATGGATTTCTTCGCTGGTAAACCAACGTCTTGGTCGCCTTTGACCTTTGCTGCAAGACATGCATTAGTATTCAGGCCTTTATCCTCTTCCTCTTGACATCTTACCTGAGCTGTGCGGGAATTTCGTAGTAAATATTGCCATGGTGATCCCGTCCAACCAGATTTGGCTTCGGAGGAAACAACGTCTTGGGCTTGATGGACTCAAGAAAGAGTTGGCCGACCTTGACAAGCAGCCCTCGGGATGGTGGCTTTTTAGACATTCTGACGCAGACACTTAAGACGGCCAATGGTTGTCACTGAATAAAATCAAACGTCTCTCCTGGAATCCTTGGAAAAAAGTTCCAGGTCTGGATTTCGATTTGTTTTTGACGTTTTATCAGTATTCAGTTGATCAGTTGAGGTTGGCTGCTGCTGAAGTTTGTTTACATTTTAGAGGGCAACCATGCAAGTTCGCCCAAACACAATTTGTACTTTCATGATAAGGTACAAGACGGTAGACTCAACCGAGAATCATATCTCGAAAAACAATTTTGGCTAAGGCCTGCCATAATCTGTGATTTGAGTCATCAAAACTAAAGTCTGACGAAATGAAAAAAAATCATTTCTGGGTCCAGCCTTTGCCAATTTATATCGCCTACAAGCTCTCTCCGAAATTGTTCACATAAATCGGTATGCATAAATCACACAATCCGTTAAAGATAAGGACAAAAATATGCCCGTGCCCTTGAGATATTGAAGATACAGCATATAAGGTCTGTTTCATCAGCGAGAGGAATTATTGATTATTTTCCAGGGCTTGCACTACAATCCTGTCCAAGGCAGTGAGTGGGTGACTTTTCGACTCCATATGAAAGCAACTTGACTCTGCAGGGCTCAAAATGATCATCGAAATCCTTGCTGGCCTTGTCGTGTTGGTGGTCTTGTGGTACATTTACATGAGGAAGAAATGGACTTTTTGGTACGCAAGTTTACCACCATATATTGTTGTGAAATATGTATATGCTTTCACAACAAATAAAGTGGTGCTTTAAACATTTATGCCTTCATTTTAAAAATATGCACCACAAGCACAAGATCTTTTCAGGTCGAGCAGGGGAGTTTACCAGCCGGAAACTTACTTCCCTGTGGGGTCATTTCCCGAGCTCTTCACAAGGAAGAAGCACTTCAGTGACATCCTGCTGCAGCATGGCGAAGAGGCCAGGGGCAAGCCATTCTATGGGGTGTACGTGTTCAGGACGCCCACCCTAGTCATCCAGGACCCGAACCTGATCAAGGCCATTTTTGTCAAGGACTTTGATGCATTTGTGAACAGGAATGCACCTGACATTGGGCGGAAATTGATGCAAACTGGGACCAGGACCGACAAGATCTGGACGCTACAGATGGCCTCTGCCTACGATGAGGAGTGGAAGGACCTTAGGTCGACATTTTCACCTATCTTCACCACTGGCAAGATGAAGGCAATGACAGCCTTCATGGAAAAAACTGCCGCTGACCTTGTGACCTGCATCAGTAAATCGGCCGATGCTGGTGAGCCCTTCGAGGCCAAGGAGATGTTGGGCAAGTACAGCATGGACACGATAGCCTCATGTGCCTTTGGGGTGGACGCTCAGTCGTTTGCAAACACGAGCTCACTCTTTGTGAAGTATGCAAGTAATATTTTTAATGGGGGTGGCCTGGCCAGGCTGTTTAAGGTCCTCCTGTTCTTCATGCCGGGCGGGTTCAAGCTCATGAGAATGCTCGGGATGTCCTTCCAGCTGGTGACAGAGACAGACTTCTTCTACAATGCTGTGGTGTCATCATTAAAGCATCGAAGAGAGACAAAGACCAGGCGCAATGACCTTGTCGACCTCATGATGGATGCAATCAAGGGAGAAATCGATGTTGATGACAAGGATGAATCCGGAGAGCAATTTGAAAAGGCACGACATGGCATAGTCCCTTGCAACATAATTTTATATATTTTTTTTTAACATATCTAGGATGCAAAACTGAATCACAAAGGAAAACGTGAGTTTGACGAGCTTGTCATTGTCGCCACAGCCATTGTTTTCATGGTGGCTGGATATGACACAACTGGGACCACCCTGGCATATGCATGTTACCAATTGGCTAAGCATCCTGAGGTACAAGAGAAGCTGAGATTAGAGGTTGACGCTGTTCTTGAAGACCCATCCAAGAAGTTGTCATATGATGAAGTCCAGGGCATGACCTACATGGAGCAAGTCATTTCTGAGACTTTGAGACTGCACAACCCGGCAAGCCTAATGACCAGAAATGTTGGACGAGATTACAAGCTTCCAGGTTTACAACTTTCTCCTATTTTCAAAGGCCATGTTATTGAAATGGACTTTTATACTGTTCAGGATATGACTTGGAGCTGAAAAAGGACACTGCCATCTGGGTGAATGCAGTGGCCTTGCATTCCGACCCAGCAGTATATCCCAACCCGAAGGAGTTCAACCCTGACAACTTTAGCAAGGAGAACAAGGCCAAGCGCAGCCCCTACTCATTCATGGCCTTTGGTCAAGGACCACGTGGGTGTGTT
>JAAUYL010003556.1_pt1 | contig 33015 bp, 23 predicted proteins | sample 7278011 | NCBI WGS metagenome assembly JAAUYL01 (sample SAMN14350225, study PRJNA611818) | marine sediment metagenome | isolation source: surface marine sediment (1.8m) | place: French Polynesia: Moorea | collected 2018-08
CAGGCCCCTAGGAGTGGGAAGCTTCACCCGCATCACCATGCACCCGATCACCAACTCTCTTTTCTTGGTAAGTTTGAACTTTTCAGCAGCGTTGTAGCCGCCACAGCGTCGACATTTTTTGAAACTATCGGCAAAAAAATTAGAACAGGGAAATCTTTTTTGCTTTCACCCGTTTCACATAAAAAACTAAAGTTTGAGTTTATTTTTTTCACTCTCGCCTTTTTAGCAAAAATTTTCTTATACAGAAAAAGTATGCCATTTTTTAAGCAATCCTTTTCATTTCAATGTTTCAGAAGACGAAGACCCAAGACGTACTAAGAAGAACGAGGAAGTGTTGAAAAATATCGAAAGAGCTCGACGTCGAAGAGCAGAGGAAGAACAGAAGTATCGTCAAGGCAGCGGAGACGATGGCTACATGCATGGCTATGGAGAGCCTCCCTCTCATTACCAGGGAGGCCACGGCCGACGAAGGCCAAGCCCAAACAATTTCCGCGAGAACGGCGTGTCCAAGTCGTCGGCCAATGCTCCGTTCGGCAAGTTCGACGTCGGGCGGCCGAGCGAGTCTGACGACTACGACAGTGATCAGAAGAAAGGTGGATCCCAATCCAATCACTACCACGACCACGGTGGCGGCGGCGGCGGCAGAGGACACAAGTCGGCCGGGGGACCCGGCGGCAGTGGTGGCAGCGCTCAATCCAGCATACCGCCAAGATTCAAGCGTCACGGTGGCGAGCTGCATTCCTTCAAGCGTAGCACGCCACCCAAGGACCTATCCTCTGTATCTTCCAGTGGAATGGACACGGACCCGAGCAGGGGAGATTCCCTCGAAAAGGACGGCCACTTTCGACATCAGCAGCACGAGCCACCCCATGGCAGCAGCTCATCGAAGGAGACCAACTTGGACCCCTGGGAGACGAAGAGGCAACACCACAGCGGCGGTGGCGGCGGTGGAGCGAACGAAAACGCCCCTTATGGGTCAACCCCGGAATCGAACTTTGAGATTAGCAAGTCCTATTCTTCCGCAAATGTCAACCAATACCACAAGGGTGATGGGGTTCATGCCTCGGCGTACGGTGAGGATGAAGAGCTCTTTGTCAGAGGGACCGAGTCGCGATCGAGTAACAACAAGGGTGCTGAACGAAACCATTCAAAAGGTGGCAGTGGAGGCAGGAATGCAGGCGCGGATCACAAGCTCAATGCTGCGGGTGCTCCTGCTACATCCGACGAGTCTCAGACAGCCGTTGTATCGTCTTCCATGCATTCGTCGTCGAAGCCTGCCAACGCCAAGGGCCATGGGCCAAAGGGCAAGTCCACTGATGACAAAGACCATGGCCGCCAGATCAAGCGTGACCAGCAACTACAACGAGGCGATCGAGGCGATCGAGGAGATCGGGGCGACCGCGGTCAGAGGGGCGCCCGTGGTGGCGGAGCAGGAGCACAGAATAATGCTGCTCACAAGAAAAATGGGACCGAGAAGCCCTCCTCCGCCTCTCTAGGCAACTCTGCGGTGGCAGTTCGTGGCGGTGGCCGGCCTGGTCATATGGCCAAGCACAAATCGGACGAAGAGCTCGAAAATGACCACCAAGATGATTTGCAACAGGTCGGTGATGTCGACAAGCAGACCAATCGTCCCATCCCGTTTGCAGGCGATTCTTCGGAGAAAGATCAGGAGGCCAAAGGTGGAGCTGGTTGGTTTGCTCCACGTGGCCAACCTTCTCGCCGAGGTCGTGGCGGAATCGCAGGCAATTCGGGTCGCAACCTGGTCAGGAACAATGCCGATCTGGCTGACACCTCGGAGGAGATGACGCAATCTTACCCTCACCATCAACAGCACTCGCATCCCGCTCAGAGAAATCGCAAGAACAACCGAGAAGAAGAATGGGACGATTCTTCGTCAGAACGAAGTGAAGAGCATGCCCGACAGGAGGCTTCAAAGCGAGGTAAAGCTCGTGTCCCCAGCAACAAGCACGGCCTGGTCCGTCACGGGGAGCAGCTGGATGACCGCAAACTCAGGGGCAAATCTCATGAAACCGAAGAAAATTTCGTGGCTGAGAACGCTCGAAATAGGGGCCAGACAAGCGTTCGTGGCGGAGCCAAGGATGTCGGTAAGCGTGGTGGAATCGGGGGCGGCGGAGTGAGCGAAAAGCGCGACATCCGTGGGGATCGAGATCGAGATCGTGACCGTGATCGTGATTTAAAGCAGACCTCTTATGAGAGGCGTCAGAACAAACTCCCGCCGCGATTAGCCAAGCAGAAGGAGCAGAGTCGATATACCAGTCCTGGTCATCCACTTCAACAACAGGGACAGCCGCCGCATCTACAGCAGCACCTTGCCCAGCAGAACTCTCAGGCCCAACAGCAAACTCGGCAACTGCCTCCAGCCGCACAAAAGCATCCAATCCATGATTCTTGGATGCCGCAGGCCAACAACTCGAACGACCGGCCCGGAGGCGAAGCTTTTGGCAACGAGCAGCAAAGCAGCCAATGGGACCCTATGATGTTACATCAGACTCCAGATCAGCAACAGCAACAACAACAGCACCTTCAATCGCACCAGCCGCAAATCCCCTCATTGCCGGTCGGAAATGCAGACTATGACAACAGGGCTTCGATGCTGATGCAGCGAGGATTTCGCACAGATGACAGCAGCCACCAGTCGACGATGGACTCCTTGACAATGGAGGGATCCATGCCCGGAGGAAATAGTGCTGCCATTTCTTTTGATACCAGCATTTCTTCCCTGCCTGAATCTCGCACCACTGGGACTTCGGGTAGCGGAGCTCAACCAGTGCAAACCATCATTTTCGAAAACACCAACTTCAAGGGAGGTCGCGCTCCAAACCCGACCGACAAGATGATGTTCAAAGTCCCTGGCGGCTCCGAGGTCAAGGCCGACGCGATGGCCTCGATGGTGTCTGGCTTTGGACGGGAGAACAAAAATGAGGACGACCTCAAGCTTGACTTCGCTTTTGAAGCCTCCGATATCGGATCGCATGTGGCCAGTGTGGTGGACGACAAGGGGGATGGCAACAAATCCATGGTGGCCCGCTCCAGTGCTGGAGGAGGGGTGTCGGCGAGCAACTCGACGGGGACAACGGTCCCGCAGCCTGCGACTGCGGACGATCTTAACCTGAAAATCGCGTCCGTGAAAAAGGTTTGGGAAACTTTGCCATCGATGTCCCCTGTGCCAGCAGCTTCCACTGGATCAGCTGCTGACCCAACCAGCGGACTGGGTGGCACATTTGTGTCTACGGCGAGTGATGTCAAAGGCTTTGTCGTGAATGATTCCGAAGGCACGAGCTCTTTTGCCGAAAAAGATGTTGCCTCGACGGGGGCCAATGTTGCCAAGGTGAGGCCTCAGCAAACCAACCAACAGCTTCCGCACCAACAGCAACAGCAGCACCACTCGCAGCAACAACAACAGCAGCAGCAGCAGCAACACCCTCATCAGCAACAAGCTGGAGGAGTGTCCTCATCAGAAACTCAAGCTCTGCATTCGTCCCAATCCCACAACCATCCGCAATCCCATTTCACGCACAATCAGGTGCAAGGCCATCAACAACAGCAGCAACAGCAATCTCACCAGAGTTTGGTGCAGCAACAGCAGCAACAACAGTCCCTCGACGAACGAACACTTGGGCGAGGTAGCTCCAGCACGATTGCCTACAACCGCTTGCTTGGGACGGGTGGGCTCCCCAACTTGCAGTCCCCGCCGTCGATCTTGAGCCAGCAGAGCCAGCTGCCCCTCTATCAAGCATTCCAGTTGGACCCGGGACGCGGGTCACAGCTCTATCCTTACCCAGCTGGAATGGGCTTGTTGCCTCCATCGGGATCAGGATTGTCAGCTGCCACTGGCAACAGTGCGAGCAGCGCCGCAGACATGTTTGGCAACTCTGGCAATCAGTTTGGCCGACAATTCGGTCCTCCTGGCCAGCAGTCCTCCGGCAACCCCGTGATGATGTCGCAATCCAGCCTCATGTCGTCCGCCATTAAGCAGTCTGTCGCATCGGCGGGCATCGGCCCCATCGGGACCAAGGGAGGCCAGGTGTCGGGAACGGCCGCGTACACCCAGAGCGGGATCGGCGCTCTGCCCGGATCTGCCGGCTCTTCGCCCCTGTTGATTCAGTACGACGGATACGTCCAAAACGCGGCGATGCAGCGCTCTGCGGCGACAGGATTCTACCAGGCGTTGGCGGCCTCCACGAACACGTCCAGGCAACACCAGCAAAACAACTACGGGATGGCGGGTTTTCCCAATCAGCAGAATCTGGTTCAGCAGCAGCTGAGTGCGCAACTCCGCAACCAAGTTCCTCCCCAGATGAACAATCCGTACATCAAACAGCACCAGCCTCAACAACAGACGGATCTAAAGGGCTCGCGCTCAGAGGCCTACTCCAGTGGCACGAACCTTGGAGCACTCTCCTCTCACCAATTCGGGAATAGCACACAGCAGCAGGCGATGAAAGTCGCCACATCCCTGGCAAATATGTCGCTCAGAACCAGCAATGGCGGTTCTGTGTCATCGACAACGGTGGCTAACAGTGGCAGCCTCCAGCAGCAGGCGGCAGCCGCCCCAACCTACAGCCCGACTCCGATCCAGCGTCCTCAGGGAGCCCAAAGTGAGTAAACTTAATCATGACTTGACAATTGACATGGCAACTTATTTTGACATGAAATAAATCTATTGCTTTTTTTGCAGATAAATCGTCCGCCGCGATGACTTCTGAAATGGGCAAGGATGGAGCTAATGACGCGGCCGTCACATCCGGCATCAAGGATCAGAAGTTGACTGGGGACGACAGTTCCCCGTAGATAGATAGAGAGAGGGAGGGGAAGTGGCAGTGCTGAGCATGAAAGAAGAAAAGTGTAAAGACGATTGACATTCAATTAGAATTAGCTAACCATGGCGTCCGCCACGTACGTGATCACCGATCAGTGTGGCAGCCACAATCACTTCTACAGAGAACATAGACGAACTCCTGTCTCTTAAATTAAGTGAGGCTCTACCATTTAAGAGGAACAATTCAATTAACCAACTAAAGTGACCCACGCAGAGTGTGGTTGAGTGCATACAGTAAATCCAATCGCAAAAGAAGGGAGAAGAACAAGCAAGACACGAGCGAGAAAAGCTGCAGCTGGACATGCTTCACACACACTGGCATGCAGAAAAAAGACAGTGACGAGTGATGGCGCTTTGAACCATTTTTGACTTGACGCTTGCAAACCCTTCAGTGTGTACAGTATCCGTTAAAAGAAAAGTATCCCAACTTAAAACAGACTATTCTACATAATTTGTGTAGAGAGCCAACGTAGTAGTGCTCTTGTCGAGGCACACTTCTGCTGTCCCTACTCTCTCTCACGCTCTCACTCTTCAGTTGTTTCTACGTACAGTACGCACCAGCCACCGTCTCCGAGGCCATGATCTTGTTCTTGACCTCAAAACCTGGCTTAACCCGACCCCCAATCCGGGCTCACGATGATGACGAGAAGGACGATTAACGGAAGTCCAACAATAAATGGCAATTTTCCAATCGTCCAATTCTCGAGCACCACAACCAGCCACAACAACAACTAAGTACTACTACTACTACTTCTAAAACTACAATTAGCTTCAGTTTTAAATAAACAAATAAGAGTACGTCACTGTAATAAATACTACTTGCAATTAAAATAACATTAATGTGAAAGAAAATTGCCCTCCTGACGAGATGATGTCGGTGTCTCGACTATCATAAAAAATAGTTCTTGAAGGGAACGGAGGTGCACATGCATACATATACATCGGTAAACCACGTACATGTATTGTATCTACTAATATCGTCTTCTTTCTCCAAAAAATCCAATTTTACATCAACACAAATCACAACATCAGCGATCACCAGTGAGTCGTGATTGCAAAGCCGTTGATCTAAAATCTACCACGTCATTATAAGTTCGAAGAAAGCAAGGCGATCTTTGTAGCATTAAAAATACTATGATAAACCAAGTGATTTAGAATTTGTTACTTTGCACGTCTCCGCACTATCGGGACCCTCAAATTAATCGAAAACGCGAAAAAGTGTAAATTCGAAATGTCGAAATACAGAAACATACAACCTGCACTAAGTGGTACTTGTTTCTTTTCTGGATGCGTTAGATTATTTTTATTCGTAGAAAATATTTTTCCAAAAAAAAGTGTTATGCCGATCGCTTCTTGTCTTTTTGGATAATTTCGTACAGTTTTTGGCGGTATTGATCGATCGACAGTTGCACATCGTCATCTATGGGCGGCCTCACATTTCTTTTGCACACGGACATCTCCGTTTTTGGATTATAAAACTTTAGCACGTAAGGATGTCGAATAGCTTCATTGGCAGAAATTCTGTCCTCTGGTAGAACCTGAAGTGTCCAAAAATCCAATATCTTTTAATGTCCTTTTTGCTTGAGAAGTAAGTACTTAAATAGATGATTACCTGAAGCAGCTGGCGGGTTAACTTGATGGCATCATTGTCTGACGTCGCAAATTTCATGATTGCTTCAAATGAATCGGCCGAATGCCGACTCTTGTTGGCTGAAATAGCTTTGTCCACAAGTCCGGAAGCATACTCGGAGGTGACACAAGCCTGCTTGAATTTCCTCAGGGACGAGGTTCCTTGAACGCCACTGCCAAAGATCTTTTCAATCTATGAATTGATTTGATGCTTGACAAAATAAATATCACATTAATTAAAAGTATGTAGACATGGCTAACCTGATCAATTGTGGAAGTCCCGGGGAAAATTGGCTTTTGCAGAATCATTTCTGCCAGAATACAACCAAGGCTCCATAGATCAACTCCTTCAGTATATCGCTTGCATCCGAGCAGGATCTCGGGTGCTCGATACCATCGCGTCGCCACATAATCGGTCAAATGACTGAAAGAGAGCTCTTTTCGTGGTGTGACCAGTTAATGGAATATACAGATTAATTTAGCACGGACCCATCAACGTCGTCGTTGTTTTCATTGATCTGGGTCAGCGACCTGGCGAGCCCAAAATCAGCTATTTTCACGTTGCATTCGGTGTCCAGCAGAACATTTGATGGTTTCTGGTCTCGGTGAATAACGTTTCTGAAAAAAATAATATCTTTGAGCCAAATGCCAAGAAGAGTTGACAAGACCCGTCACCCACCCTGAATGAAGATATCTAGTAGCACTCATTAGTTGAAACATTATCCATTTCTTGTGGACATCCTTGAGAATGCCAGGCTTTCTGTGAATGGCACGCTGGAGGTCTGTGTCCATAAACTCGAAAACCAAGTAGAGATCTTTATTGTTGTCAGCTCGATGCACGTTGAGCAGTTTCACGACATTTGGATGGTCTTGAAAGGCCTTGAGGAACACAATTTCTCGAAAAGTTCTTTGAGCATCAGTCTAAAGGGAGTAGAAATGGAGAGAGCCCATGACTCATGATTTACTTTACTGAGAACTTGATCATGCTTACTCTATTTCGAAAAGCATCAAAGATCTTCTTAACGGCGACCACTTGACCAGATCTCTTGCTCCTGGCCTTCCAAACGATACCATAAGCACCTTTGCCGAGTCTCTTGTCCATGTCATACTTTTTGGCAACATGATCGTCGACCTCGCGGACCTTGTTGGCGTTGCTGCTTGATGACTGGTGTTTGTGCTCCATCACTCTTTCTCCAAATATTTTACTAGACAATGACGAGTATGTTAGCACCAGATTGCAGAGCTCGTGGATTCAGAACTTCGTCCCGTCTTGCCGACAAGCTGGTGGCTTGTATCCCGTGTGGGTGGGCAGACGACTAACTATTCAGGGAACACAATTTTGCTGACGCCAGAAGTTTCCATTGACGTGGTAAAAATGCATGTGCTGGGCTAAGCTATGCGATAGTGGTGCGAGAAAGCAGGAAAGCAGGTGGCCAAAAGACATTTCATATTTTGCTATACGAACGAAAGCTCAGTATGTAGCATATATTAAAAAGCAAAATTGCAGGCCACACAGGTATTGTAGGAATTTAATGCTATGTGCAATGCAACTGACTTTCTCGTCAGTCTGTATTGGACAAAAAATCTATGTAATAAATATACTTAGAAAAGAGTAGAATGGAACTTATTGCTCAGATTATTTTTTTGTTATGGTCGCATTAATTTTCTATCATAACGTTATCATTGATCATTCGAAATACGTCTGCTTTTATTGTACCTCCAGATTGTATTTAGTGATCTATGTAGTAGATCTCTGAATAATCGGAAACATTGCAGCGTAGTGACTTTAACGCACGACTCGCGCACGAGTTTTTTTACCTTAACGGGGAACCGCGAAACAATCGACGGTTCGCATTTCACGCGCATTAGATGTAATCTCCGCAGAAAACGGAGAGCTCACGAAAGCGACTTTTTCCCGAAACCTTCAGTTAAGTTTGACTTCTTCGTCAATAAGCTTGCAATCAATTTAAGTATGATGTGCTCCGAAAATATATCATCGATAAAAACCAAAAGAAAAAGTGTGTCATCATGAAGGGAGTTCCGTTTTATTTGCTCATAACAATTTGGGCGGGCATTTTGCCACTGACTTATGGCATCCATGTGACAGTGAATAACGAAGTCCCCAAATACTCTTGTGTGAAAATATTGAAAAATATTGAGGTAAGATCGCAAATCAATAGATTTTAACAATCTAATAACATACTCGTGATTTTATGTAAATACTTAGATATGTGTTGACGCTAACTTTATAACACATTTGCAGGACCTATTTGGGGATGTGTCAATGAGACTACTAAATATCTCTAATGGTCACTCAATATTTTCGCTGGAAAATATCCACGTGAGGCTGCCAACATCATGGAGGCATGGTTGCCTGAGTGAAAAACACGAAGTGATCGTCGAGGACGTAGAGCCTCTCGAGGCCGTGGAGGCCGATGTTGACGTCGTGCACGAGCCTTTCTCGGGTCCAGCCTCGCTTCCTGCCACCACAACTTATGGGCAATGTGGCAGACAAGGCAAAAATCTGAGGCTACCCGCTTTGGCATTGGCCTCCGACAAGAGCTTGGAAGAGAGCTTCAAAAACGCGATGCTCAAGGAATACGTCGCCTTCGAGTTTGGCGTCTTTCCCGAAGACGATGCGGCAGCCTGCAATGGCACCAATGCCAGCTTTCCTTGTCCACAGTCGCAATATGACAAATATGCCCACACCAAGCAGAACCTTCTGTGTGACGGCAAAGGAATCCTGGAGATCATGCTCCACACCATAGACTTTGAGGGTCCCGTTAAAAGCAGCAACAGCAGTCAACTTGTCAAAAAGAGGCCCTCGTTCACATACTCTTTCCAAGTGCCAAAGAGAGCTTATGTCATTGTGATGGAGAGGAGCGATCCCGTCGCTGATCACGGCAAAGATCAGCTCAATTGGGAAAATGTGCAAAGTGCGTTCTTGCCCTTTATTTCCAACCTCCCAACGGGCGACTTGCTGTCCATAATAACTTATGGTCAAGAGACGACGGCCACCAGAGTGGACTTGCCGTTTACTCGATTGTCCAAAGATAACAGGGCCAAGCTTCACGCAGCCATTCCAAGGCGTCCGCTGCCTGCTCATGACCATGGCGGCTGCCAAGAAAGCCTACAGCATGCCTTCAACCTTGTCAGAAAAATGAGTGATGATGTTGTCAGTAGCCAAGACACAAACGTGGAAGTCATTCTTGTGGCTCGCTCTTCCTTGGTCCAAGACTTGCCCCTCGATGGGGTACACCATCCCGTGACCTATATAGGATTAACAAAGGAGACGGCGGGGTTGGGCGAGCACCCCCAGGCTGAGCCCCAGTCCCTGATGGGCCGAAGGACCTACGCCTTTGAGCAGTGCGAGCAGCCAAACGAGTGTCAGGCCAGCGTGATCTCCACACTACTTCGAGTCCTCCGCGACCTCGGCGAGGCCAGGAGCTTGACCGTGCATCACTTGAGTCATGAACGACGAGTGGAGGGTAGTGGATCCTTCACCGTCGATAGCGAGACTGTTGGCAAGTCCGTGACCATCATCGCCACGGCTCGTGACGAGAAGGATTTTGCGTCATTGGAGTTGACAAGTCCGAGTGGTCGGCAACACTGGCTTCCCTACTACTCCCACAACATGGCCTTCGTCGACTTGGCAGATGCCGAGGTTGGTAATTGGGAGTACAACGTGAAAACATACCAACAAGATGGGGAGAGTCTCGCCGTGTCTGTCGACGTCTTTTCCGCCGTCGAGGCAGCAGAGGCCGGCAGTGACGTCAACAGCCTGGAGCACGTGATGTCGTTGGACGCGTGGACAGTTGCGGAGAAGGAGGAGCGCTTTGGCAACCCCCGGGTGATGATCTACGCCCAACTAGAAGGCGGGCGGTCGGCCCACGACGAGAACGTGACCGTCATCGCCATGATCAGCAGGCCCGGCCACGGTGCCGCTTTTCCGCTCGTTGAAATCCCCCTCGTTGACAACGGCGACGGCTATCCCGATGTCCTCAGCGGTGACAACATTTACTCCTCCTACTTCACCGAGCTCTCCCCACAGGCGGGTGTCTATCATGTTCGTATCGTGGCCAAGGGTGCGTCGTTCGAGAGGCACACAGACGCCACCCCCTTCTACGTGCCCCAGTTGCCAAATAGTTTTTACGTGAGAAAGGAGGAGGACTCCAACCTCCTTGTCAGCGACGTCTTCCCTCCGTCAAGAATCACCGACCTCAGCCTGGTGTCGGCCCTCGGTGACGGACAACTTTACGTGACGCTCAAGTGGACCTCGGGCGGGGGCGACTACAACCACGGGACAGCTTTTCGCTATGAAATCAGATGCGCCACAAGCCGCGCCGCCCTCAGGGAGGACACCTACGAAGACCAGAGTATTCCTGTACACGCCAGTCTCATCCCTCGGCCAGAACCATTCGGCAGCTCTCAGATGTGCACGGTCGGCGTCCCCTGGCACGATCAGGACTTCTATTACGCCATCCTCGCCTTTGATGCCTCTGGCAACAGGGGGCTGATTTCCAACAGCATACCCGTCCGAATTCATAGCAAGGACACGACCACTACGCTTAATCCTTTTTTGAATTCATTGTCGGGAAGGGGCAGCGTGCAAAATTTGCCGAGGCAAGGTGTGACAACAACAGGACAAGTGGACAAGTCCAACGAGGAGTCCTCCTACGCTTGGGCGATCGCGACCGGAGTGATCTTTTCAGCCGTGATCTTGGCCGTGGTAGCTTACTTGTGCAAGACCCGTTGTCTGGTGGTTGCCCATGAGTACCATTGTGATGAGTCATACGTCAGCAACACGACGGAAACGAGCTCGCAAGGAGTGTGCACAGACACAGTCGTGACAATAGAAAACGCGGCCAATAACGCAAGGGAGAAGAAGGAGATGATCCCCGATTCCAAGAATCGCCACCATCAAGAAATCGTCGCCGAGCATTCATCGGACGAGGCAGGTCACATGAGCTTAGAGCAGAAGATGGACTTGTGGACAAGTCTCGGAGCTACGATAAACTTTGAGCCTCGTGTTCACGTGATGGAAGATTACAGCATCTATCGTGACCTGAGCACGATGAGCGACGTCCCAAGTGATTATCGCCATTTGGACGATATTTTGTCAGCGATCCTCGCTCAAAACCACAGTCGACATATCGATCTTGATGAATCCTTTGTGTAATATTACGAGTGCTTATACCCACTTATTTGCCATCTAGTCAAAGCTAATAATATCTACTTACCTAAATATTTATGTGCTTATTACAAATGTGGACCAAAAATGTTCTTTAATGAAACATGCAGCTTATACTACTCTGACTAATAAATTGATGAAATGACCAAACTTAAGCCAAACGTATTGGGTAGCTTTATTGACTTCAAATTCTAAAAAGTTTTATTTGCAAGGAAGACACATTAATGTCTATACTTACTTAGGTAGAAAACACGCCACCCATAGTGTAGTGTACTGCTCTAGGCGACGTGAACAACGACGGGAAGTGAGCATAGCCCAACATCCTCCCCTCCCCATCATGCTCGCACAAACTACCTACCTATCTACGTATACTACCTTCCATCCTGCGTAAGGCAACTTCGTCGAACCTCAGTATATTAGGATAGGTAACGATTATGTAGATATATCTACATAGAGTAGATACCAATAAGCATAGTGTCCAGAATGGTGAATGTACCTTAAGTTAATGTAGCAATATTTCTGTTGGACTTGGGTGGGTGTGCAGGCTTGGGCAAACTTTGTGGATAAACACTTAAACATCCTTTTACGTTTTTTTCCCTAGTATTGGTCGATAAGTTTGAATGGAACGGGGAGGTGTCTTGCTTCTTTCCCACAAAAATTTTCGACCAAATTACATTTATGTATATCTATCTACGTATAGGTAGCATTCGCTTCACGACATGTCTTACAGTAAGTGTCTAAGTAGTTTGGGAAGAAAAAGCAAAAGCTCCACTTATTTAGTTAATACAAACGATACTTCTTTCTTCGACCACCGCCAGTCACTTTTTTTCTGCTGCTTCCTCTGATGGGAGGCATGCAAACCATCCATGCGTGATCTTGCTCGCGACGTTCTCACGGGTTTCTTCCGGCGGCTAAGAAATGGTCGAGCTTACAGAAAAGTCAGCGACAACAGTATACTGAATATTTGCTATATGAAACTTTTTTCAGCATATTTTGGACGACGTTGAAATATTTAAAGACATACGATGATACGGGTATCACCAAATTGCAAATTATCTTTGTATGCATAGTTTTTTACTTATTTTAGCTCATCCATAAATAGTATTTCTGCGAGTTCGTATAAGTGTGGTTTTACTTTTACATGCCAAGCATAAAACCATGCTCAATGGTGGAGAGCATCCGCTTTGATTTAGTGCCATTTCGGCAATTTGTCGAATTGACCCCCGTTAGAAAGTTCAAGTTAATGTGGTCAATTTAGTTGTTGCGCAAAACCTTCGACTTTTACGGTCGAATAGTTCAAACGACCATTATCGTTCAACAGGCGCGGCGGGTGCTCGGTCTCTCCCACCGCAACAATTACCCGTCCTTATATCTGAACTGTATCTAAGCCACCTATAGCAAAATAGCTAAATAGATATTTACTGCGTATAAAAGAGTCGGGTGGAAATGAAGCTGGGAATTTTCCCACTGACGAGAAAAGACGGAGGAAGCAACTCTCCTATAAACGGAAACGGTTGACCGCTCCCCACCGGTTTTTCTTTGCAGTACCTGCACACACATAATGTGTCTTAAAGTATTTGCGTCGCTCTACAGATATGATCAACGGTTATCCATTTCCTCCATCAACACTCTTGCCAACAAAATAAGAATCCCAAGAGCTTTTTCACGTAATTACGATCTATGCAATCGTGGAGAGTTTCATTCTTAAAGTGTTATTGACCACTGGTCACAAATAAAATAATCTTGCCTAATAAATAAGGTGGACCATTCAAAAAATGCTTGGTAGCAAAAAAAAACTTAGTTACGTTTTCTCAAAATCTCGAAGAGACGTGGATAGGTGCCGCAGGCCTGGGAAGATTCCCATTCAGCAAAGCGTGGCATGTTGTTTCCGGTGTAAGTAAATACGTCGGTTGAGGGAGGTATTATTTACTTCTGTACATTACATTCCTGTTGAAGCTTTGCTAAGTACACCACCACATGATTCGAGATAAATGAATAAGACTGTACGTATTGTACCAAGAGGCAAGTCGTTTTCTTTGGCCACGTCCGTTCTGAAGATTATCGTGTTGCATCGAAAATAACGACATCCGCTCCTTGGACTACACTGGTACCAGCAAGAAAATAGTGAAAATGTGCTCAAACAATTTATTTTTTTAACTGGTTATGACTTCGTTTGTATTTTCGTTCCATCGTTAATATTGTATAAAATAGCACAATAAATATCGTTCTCGCTCAGAAAGTTTAGTACTGGATAATTAATTGTATGTAGACGGTTGGCGTGATTGACATTGCACTGTTTGTGTGTTCAGCATTTATTTAGATACATAGATTCGATTGTAAAAGATGTTTGTAACGGAAGGATATATTTATAGTTTATACTATCTAGTACTTATATTGGAAGAGTTTTTTATCTGTCAAACATAAATGTATAGATTGGATCTTGCCATAATTTTTCATCTAATTTTTGCAAACGACTTGATTGGTAGTTGGTACATAGCTATTTAGCTCCCCTCAGGCCAAGATAATCTTGGTTGATTTTTTACATATTTTTAAGTAGCGTGAATGGTGCTGATGCATTATATAATAGTGATTGACATTTGCAATTAAAATCACAATTTTGGTTGAATCTTCGAATGGAAGCTTTTTCTTTTCTGACATATGACGATACAAACTTAATATGTATAGTGTTAAAACTTTTGAATTGAGACGTTGAAAGATGCACTTTGTGTCGTTAGTTGGTCCCAAGTCATGCTTTCGAACATTGTTTATTTCTACCAGCATGAAGGTTTGGAAGAAATCTATCTAATATCTACTCATTTGGCTACTTAATTGCTGTCCTCGTTGTGCGACTGAGTTTCGTGTGCGCTAAGGTCGAGACTTGACTGACTCGATGATTTTCCGTGGTCAAGGCTATTCTCATCCTCGTCCGATGTGGAGCCTTTGAGAGAAAAAAATGAAGGTCAATATATTGTTATAACGACAATATAACAAGTTTGATTACCGTTTAAGTTGTTCTCTCGAGACCCATGCGGTGGCGGCAATCTGCGCTGGACATCACCGTCGGAATTAGTATTGCCTAGAAGATATAAACAAGAATAAAGTTATGACAACATTAGGCATACCCTTGGTGTATTTAAGTATTTAAAATTACCTAGAGTTTTGGATGGTGACTGATCGTTCAAATCCTGAGCAATGACTGACTTCGACTGCAACGTTCCGAATTGTCCGCCACCGCCTGAATCTCTTGGCAATACAGCCAAATGGCCTCCTTGCTGCTGTCGCACGAGTGATCGAAGTCGCTCCAATTGACGCTGAAGCTGGCTGTTGTGGTCATGGAGAATCTCCATTCGTGTCTCCATTCTCGTTGTTTGCTGGCGAAGCTCCTTCACTTTTTCCCCAATGCTTTCGTGCTCTCCGCGACTGGCCTCGTCGAGGCACATGTTGCCGGCCTGTCTGGCCAAATCATTGTACTCGGCCATCAAGGCCTTTCTCTCCCTCTGAAGGTCCGTCAGATTGGCAACGGTAGATATTTCTGGGCTCTCCTCCTTGTCGTTGTCGTAGAGGTATTGGCAGTATTCGGCGATCAAATGGTGCTCGTCGTTGGCACTTGTTCTTGTGGTGCCACTGAAAGGACTCTCGCACTCATTGGAAGATCTCAGCTTGGAAGTGGAATAGGAGGCGTTCTTCAGGTGGCTGCCGCCCGAGTTCCTGTTCTGGCTGCTGGGAGAGTTTCGCGACGTCTGCGACATGTTGGGCGTCAGAACGGGTGGCGTCAAGAACTCGTCGCCGTCCGTGAGCGAGCCGACCGGCAAGTAGCCCAGCTTGTACTTTTTCTTCTTGAAATACTTCTTCGTCCTGAAAGAGTTGCGGAAAGCCTGTCCCAGAATTTTCAGGTTGGCCGAGCGCCCAGTCGAGGTGCAGTACTCTTGCATTGGATGGTCGGGTTTATGGCCTTTGGCGGTCAGGCCGACGAAAAAGCAGTCATGGCACAAGTCGAAGTTGAAGCACTTGAGGCAGTTGTATCGGAAACCGACGATGGGATAGGCCTTGCAGGCTTTGCACTTGGTGTCGTGAGTTGCCGTTTCGGCAGACGCCAGCCGATGGAGAACAGGCAACCATAGAATAGATTGAGGCTCTTGCTGTAGCCATTTCAAAAACTCCTTGCAGTCGATGCTGGCTCCAGCTGGTGGTTGACTATTGGTGGTGGTGCTGCCATTATTTGAGACGTTGAGATCAAGACCACTGCTGCCACCGAAGCAACTGCGGACTGACGGCTCGATGTTGGAGCCGCCGAATGACGCGATCTCCCCAAGCACTTTTGGGATTTGGATGGCGTCAAAGAGAAGGAGGCCAAGCTGTCGTGGCGTCATTCTTGAATCTGTGCTGACCATTTCAAACATCTGGATATACTTTTCGGTCAGTGGACCCCGACACAAAACCAGGATTCCCAGCTTGAAGGGAAGTACTCGCATTTGTCCGCAGCGTGTGCTGTCGTACACATTCAGCAGCCAGTTGAGACTGAGATCTACGCAAAGTGGCATATCTGGAACTTCGTCCGGCTCCTCCTGCTGCAAGGCCTCGTACAACGACGTCAGGACCACGATCATCTCAGGGACACGGATGATGCTGCTGTGCTTGTCGGCAGTTAGGCCATGCTCTTCAAAACCGAAAAGAGCCGACTTCAAATCCAGGAGATCCAGGCACAATTTCTGCTGGACTCGTCGCAATTTTAACGCCATCCTGTATGCGGAATATTTCACGGTATTCATTTCCAACAGAGTCTCCATCAGTTCGCTAAACTCTGGATGATCCCACTGTGTCAATTCCTCTTCATGGTTTATGTAGTATGGAATGCCCTCCTCGGCCACTCCCCTCTCCCAGTTCTTGGGCATGTTGCAGTTGAGGAAGTCTTGATTGCGCACGGGACCGAGAGGACTATCGTTTGCTTCTGCCTTCTTTGGAAGAGAAATCTCCAGGCCCGAGGCTCTGTGTATGAGCTCTTCGAACTGCCTTTTATTCGACTGCGAGAGGTTCGGCAGATTTTCGACCCGAATCGCCAAATCTTTGACCTGGGACTGGATGGCTTCGTCAAACCGTTTCCTGTCCCCGCTCACATCTCGCGACTCCAAGGACGTGGTGTGCGTCATTTCAGCCTCCATGTCTCGAAGCCTTGAAACAAATTGTAGAAACATAAATATTTAGACAAAGGTACATCCTGAAAAGACAGGTCAAACTCACTCTTTGTCTAGCTCCTTGCACTTGTTTTCGAAGGCCTTGACATTGTCCAGCATCCTGATGATGTCGTCGTGCCACTCGTCTGATCTGTCAATAAGAGTTTTCCACTCCAGTTCCAGGTTGCTGATGCACTCCTCAAAGTCGTGCTTGTCGCTGGGAGTTTTTGAGAGTATCCTGCCACTGGAAACACTGGCTCTTAAGGCTATGCCTCGTTCCCTCAGCTGATGCCTGAAATCAATCATTTTTTGTCGTATCCAAAGGCTGAAGTAATGTCATTTCAAGTATAGTTACCTAAAGCTGGAGTGCTCCTCAAACTGGCACTGCAAACTGCCGACATCGCCACCAAGTTGTAGGGAGGCAAGCTCTCGTTGCTTCCGCAACACCCAATCCATGTGATCCCTCAAGTTGGCGTGAATCACTGAGACTTGGCCCTTGTCCGCCGGTTGCATCCTCCTATTCAAGTCGAACATTTTGTTCTGCAGGCTTTTCCATCGCCTGCTGATCTCGGCCAACTTCTGTGACAGCATCATCTCTTCATCCTTGTCCATCTTTTCGAGCAAACGATTGCCAGTGTTGATGAGGCCGTTGAAGACTCGATCCTTGTCGTGAATCTCCTGCTTGATTTCCTCCACCTTGTGACCATACTCGGCTAGGGGAGAGTCGCTGCTATTGCCGTTGGACCGGCTGACTTCCATTTCCGTGTTTTCTACGGTCGATTCGATGTCGAACAGCCACTCGAAGAATCTCTCGATACTCTTGTCAAAGTTCACAAAGGAGTTCTGCACGGTTTGCAATTCGTTCCGGCGAGACGTGAACTGATGCACCAGGGTCTTGTGACGTTGTTCAACGTGATCTCTTGAGCGAGTGATCTCAGAAGTGTTGTCGTGGGCGTACACCGAGCTCATTCTGTCACACACTTGCATGAAGAGCTTTATGTGGTGGTCATATTTAGAAAGCTCTTTCAGGCCATCCATCGTTGCCTGATGCTGGTGCTCAATGATGTCGAGAGTTTGGCCAGCAGGGCGAGTGGACTGAAGAATGGATTCCAGCCGAGTCAGCCAGGTAGTGATTTCGTTTAGCTTACGGGAGTACTGCTCACTGTCCGAGGCCATGGCGGTGCACTCGGTTTTGCGGGAGAGAATTCTATGCTTGGTCACGTCAAGTTGGTCTTTCAGCTTGGCGATTTTGGTCTTCAACTGTGCTGATGGACTAGCCAAGACTTGCTGCTTTGAACTATTGGATAATCCGTAGCCTTTTGTCGTCGAAGAGTTATTTCTGCTCCTTGCCATCAAGCCATCCAGCATGTCTCTCTTGCTCTCTAGATGTCTCATGGCCAACTGTTGCCTTTCCACGACGCGTCTTATGTTAGCCGGATCGTGCACTGGCAATTGGAGAGCCGTCGCTTCTGTCAGCAGGTCATGCAACTCTGTTTCCAAGGAGCCGGTTCCCTCCTCGGCAACAGCTGCCAGATTTTCTCCGGACACTACCCCGGCCTCCTCAGACAAGAAGCTGCTTTGACTGTATGTCGTCCGAGACATTTGTGACATGTTCGACTCGCTGGTGGCAGACGTGGCTGAGGTTGGCGAGGTCGAAACGGGATTTTGTTGCAACGAACCGTCCGAGGTGCTTTGGATTAGCTGGCCAGGATCCTTCTCCTTTGTCACCGATCTAGCACTCACTGCCTGAATTCCGTCGTTGGTGGTCACCAATCGTCTCACTTCGCCAGACAACTGCATCCAAGCGTCTTTAAACTCTTGGGTTTTGGAGGCCACCCCAGGGTCGACCTCGAATCTGTGACTTTTGACCTCTCTCTCCATGATGGCATACTCGTTTAGAATCCGGTTCACTTCATACTGCTGATTCATCAATGACAAATGGAGGGTGTTGAATTGGCTTAACCTCTTGGTAGGGTCAGCGTGCTGCTTGGCTTTGGTCAACTTGACCCCCAGCTCGGAGAGCACCTTCATCGTCTCCTCCTGCTTTGCCATGACCTTGTCCAACCTGCCGATTTTGTCCTTGAGAATCTCGACTCGGCGAGGAATCGTGATGGCTAGCCTTTCAATGTTTGCCCTGGCCTTCATGACAGCTTCGTCTTCTTTGGCGGAGTTCAAGTTGTTGATGCACTGGCTGATTTGATTCCGCAAGTCAGGCAAGGAGGAGAGAGCCGCGCCCAAAGTGACGAGGGTGTTCTCCATGACTGTCCTGTCGCTGACGTTGTAGTGCCGGCTCATCATGGACGTCAACTTTTCCACTTCTGTTGACAATTGGCTGGCTTGTTTCTTTTCCGAGTTCAGCTTGTTGAGGACAAGCTTCCATCTCTCCAGGATCGAGTCAATTTCCTCCTTCAGTGTGTGCGCGTCTTGCGAGCTCGAGTTGCACATTATTTCCTTCACGGCACTGGTCATCACGTTCACATCTTTTCCATTTTCTGCAATCTCTTCTGCTGTTGGTCGTCGACGCTGGTCATTAGAAGCATAGGCTGCCTCAGTTTTAGAGAGCCAGCGCATCAGTGCGGATTTCTTTTGCTCCACCAAACTCACTTTCTCCTGACATGAGACCCACATTGCTTGTCGCTCTTCATACTTGGCCTTAATCCGCTCCCATTCCGAATGAAGAGTTGCACTTTTCGCAGAGAGGCGGTCAAAATATTCCATTGACAATGTTCCTGACAGCCTCTCCAGCTCTTGGTCCGTCTGCCGAATGGATGGTTTGAGTCGGTCAAGAGCATTTTTTACGGTAGACAATGCCTCCGCTTGGACAGCGAGGTTCTCATATGGACGCACCCCGTTCAGCACTTGGGTGTTGAGCTGCCTCTCAACAGCACGAATGGCCTCCATCAACTTTTCGATGCGACTCGCCACGCCCTCAGGGCCAAGCTTGTTGTTGGTGGCATTGCTAGGCACGTGCGTAGGGGTTTTCGAGCTTGCCGTCCGTGATTGAGACGACTCTTCGCTGCCGTTGTTGAGTCTTTCATGCACCATCAGAGGAGCCACGCCTTTGCAGATCTCGGCCCAGTCCGAGTTGACGATGGTGAGCGACATGTCCAATCCACCGAGAGCATTTTCATTTCGCAAAGTCTCGGCAGTGGCATTGACGTGATCCATTTCTATTTGCTTTTGTTTCACATCGGTGACAAACTGCTTTGCCACTTGGACATCGTTGCTTGCTCTGACTAGACGCACCTTGGCAGCACTCAACCATCGCTTGATAGTCTCAACGTCCTTTCGAAGCTGCTTCAATTTGGTCTCGCAATTGGCCACTACCTTTGTCTTGTTATCACAGGTTTCTTGCAACGTCACCCATGCCTTGTCCAGTCGAGCAAGAGTGCTTTCAATGTCGTCAGCCATACCGGCGTTATTTCGTCGAGTCATCAAGGCCAACGTTTCACCACGAGAAAACAAGGTCGAAACCCTTCCCTCCAGCTGCTGCAGCTCCATGTGAATCAGGTCTTGGCGCAGCTTCAAATCCTTCTCCTTGGTCAAGTCGTTTACTTTCTTTGTGGTTTCGTCAATTTTGCTCAGCAAGTCATTGGCAGAGTCCTCAAACTCCCTGTGGTCCTTGTGCCGCTTGGTGTTCACCGCATTCATCACCTCAACTTGCTTCGAGACCTCGGCCAATTGAAGTCTTGTTTCAGTGAGAAGTTTATCAATCGTCGTTCCGCCATCATTTGACGGAGTTTCCTCGTCGTCGAGGGCGATGCGCGCGATTGGTCCAACACTGCTGATTGTGCTCACGGAGGGAGACTCCAGCGAGCCCGGAGTTGTGGTGGCCGAAGATGTCGACGTTGGACACACCAAAGCTGTGACGACGGGGACTTGGGGCTCCTCCACCCGGGTCTTGTCGACTCGTCCCACGAGATGCTGAGGTGACGGGAGGCTCGTCGTTGTGACTTTGACTTTTTCAGGAGACAGAGGCATTTGAACTCCACGAGCTCTCTGCTCAAGGTACCACTTGGGCTTTGGTAGCGGTTCAGGAGGTGTTTTCTTGGGACTACTTTCCCCAACACCTGACCCCGAGAGAGTGCCTTTGGCGAGAAAGTCTGGAGAGGTGTCACCAGATCTATCTTTTGGTCCTGACGGAGTTACAGGAGATACAGCACTAAGACTTTTTACGCCTCCTCCATTGTCTTCCGGCAATGTCAAAATCTCTTCATCCGGATCGATGATTGGCGATGGCTGGGTCACTGTCAAAACAGGCTCCGTCACCGGGATGCTGATGTGAGAGATTGTCGTTTTAATTTCCTCCACTTCGACCATCTTAAAGTCTTTGCTCTCAGCCAGGCGGGCCTCGACTTGGCGAACGATGTAGCCCCACCTCTGGTCGATTTTCTTCATTTCCGGCTCGACCTCATCTTGCTGGCCAATGAACAATTGCACCAGCCTCTCCGCCATCTTGTGAAGATCTCCCATCTTTGGCTCCCATTCCACTATCTCTTGGCCGATCGTACGCTCCTGAGACTCTCGATTGGTGCCTAATTTGGCCTCTGCACTCGTTATCCACTGTGACACTTCTTGAAAGGCACTGCGGAACTCTTCGAGAAGGGGAGCCTCGTCTTGAGACATGGTCGAAAGCTTTCGTTCTTCCGAGAGAAGAAGTTCGTCAAGTTTCTCGCCGATTTCACTGAGACATTCCCAATCCGAGCCTTGTCGACTAGTGACCATTGGCTTGACTCGATTTAACAGCTCGGTGAGGCTCTCCTGCAGCCGTGTCCACTCCTCATCGATGTACAAAACCGATTCTTTTAGTGTGACCAGCAAAGTGGGGTTGCACATGTCGTAAAATCTGGCTCTGATCCTGAAACGAAATTCAAAAGCTCATGTAGGCAGCCAGAAAATCAAAAAAAATGACAAATTAACTTACAGTCTGATCTCTTCAAGTGAATCACGTTGCTTGCACATGTCGTGGACAGAGTCTCTGAGAAAAGGCAGTGTTGAAACGTTTGCAGATGCCTGCTTTGTTGCAACTTGGACGGATTTATGCCTCATCCAGGATTGCAAGTTGGTCTGCAAAGTGTGCAGCCGCTCAGACAAAGACAAGGCTTCATTTAGTTTTCGCGACGCCAAAACAACCTGAAGCGAAAACAGACGAGGAATAAAGAAAATTACCAGTCGTGAATGTGATGCAAAGCTAACAATTATTATGGCCTACCTCTGAGCCGGCATCATGGTAGCTTTTCTCGAGGGCATCGATTCTTCCTTTCAGATCATTCTTGTCACCATCCAGCCTCTCCGTTTCAAGGATCTTCCTACCCATTTTGACGATAGAATGCACCTCCGCTTTTATATCCGCTAGAGCGTTTTGAATGCATTTCTACAAAATTAAATGAAGTGTAAAACTTTTCAGATGTTTACTTAAGTATAAAAACCTCAACTCACCGCATGATGTAGTTGGCCCTCAATCCCTTCTTTCTCGGCGGACGCCAGTTCTGTCAAATACAGCTGAAATCAAGGCAACGAGTTGAAAGTCAAAATCTCAAATTTTTGCTCGCCATGGTATGATCTATCTAACCTTTTCCTTGATGTCTCTCAATTGTCGCGATATTCGATTTAACCGGGGCTCATACTCGACTGCTGGCTGCTGTTGAAAAAGCTCAAACTTCATCGTCAACTCTTGAAAACGTTCGTGAATGAGATGGAGCTGGTCCTCGAGACGCGACGCAGCCTCGTGTTTTCCGGCCAGGCGGTAGGCATCGACCTGCTCGTCCATTTCGGCGAGGAGGTTCTCCTGATCCTCGAACTCTCTCAACATCGTCTAAGGTAAACAAAACCATTACTTGGTAAGTTGGTATCGAGGATCGAAAAAGACAATTATCTAATCGTGGATATGGCAAGCTTACCTCTTTCTGCAACGACCACGGGAAAAGGGAAGCCAATAAAACAATTACGTATACAGACCACACAGATATGGGGATTTGGAAGGAGCATGAAAGCAAAGCAAAAGCACACGCATTTAATATTAAAGTATTAGTGTTAGTTTTAATACATTTCATTTCTTCGATGCCTATAGTTAGTGTTGAAAATGACTTTAAAAAGATAAGCTATAACTTTGAAATTGCTCATTTTTACATCGCCCTAAAGCAAAAACTAAGTATTTTTCACGTAAATCGCGTCTCTATAAATTCAAAGTTAAGGATTTACTCAGCTTAACCTAACGATATAATCTACCTAGGCAAGATCTAACGTAACGTAACTGAATAGCTGTCAGTTGATACTGTTAATCTGTTAGCTTCTTCACTGCGCATGTTAAAACAAAAATCACACAATTCATGCATATCAATATTCAAGTAAGAACACGTAGAATGTAATTCTAACGGCATCGGTGATCATAATCAATGAGTGATTGGTTATTAATATTGAGACATTTAATATGTTATGTAAATATTCCTCACCTGAGTCTCGTCTGGTAAGTCGTCGACTGTAAGCTCGTGTTCCAGATGTGAGGAGAGAACAATGTCTCTTTCCGTAAGCCAATCCTGGACGGCAATGAGTTTGTACTCCCACTCCTGAGCCTCGGTGATGGAGTTCTCCAAGAGAGCGGTCCTTTGCTTAGCACGCTTTTGCAAGTCTTCCCATCTGGCTCGAAGGGTCTGGGCTTCGCTTGACCAAGACGAGATGCGAATCCGCTTGTCCGTTAGCGACTTGGCAAGCTCCATGATCCTCTCCAGCCTTCCCTCGGGTTTGTTGTGCAAAAAATTTTCAATGTCGTCAAGCTCTTCGGATATCTCTTCGGCATCCGCGGCGGTGTTGGAGGACTTTCTCAGTTTCTTTTCCAGCCTCTCCAACCAGTCGGATTCTTGAGCGGAAAGGGTCTTGAACTCTCCATACTCCATGCTGGCCACCTTCATCGCCTTGTAGCTGTCCAAGACAGGCAGGCACACTTTTTGCCACTTGGCTTCGCTCTGAGAGATCTTTTCTATCAAGGCGGCAGACATCAACTCGGAGTTTTCTTTCAGTCCGATGATAGAGTCCAACAGGGCCCTCTTCTTTTCGATGCGATCTCTGAAATGCAACAGCTTGAAGGTTCGCTGAGACAGATCTGCTGGCGAGTTCACGGCCTTGTCAATCGGAGGGAGATCCTTCTGAAGTTGCTCTGTGAAGCCGTTGATTTCTTGCAAACTTTCCGTCAGTTTCTGCGACCTGTCTAGTGCTTCCTTGAGCCTCCGATTTTGCTCTTTGGCCTCGTTGACCGTCTCCTCCCATCGGCGGCTGACGTCTCTAGTTTGCTGTTCCATGTGACTGGACATGTCACTGCCAGGAGAGCACATTTTCCTCAGCGATGACCCAGTGGCCAAGATCGACTCGAACTTGGGCAGGAGCGTGGCAATGTCGGCGACGAGAGCGTTGGACTCTTGAAACTGTGACTCCAGGGATGCCTCATCACCGAAGGGCGCGTCGGACGACTTGACGAAATCCGCAACCTCGTCCAACCACAACACGAGACCCTCGATGTCTTCGTTGTATTGCTTTGCCTCTTCGATCAGGTCTCTAAGCTTGGACACTCGGTCTGCGTTAGTCGTCGATGTGATGCTTTCTATTTCACGCAGCTCATCCTCCATTATCGGAATTTCTCTCAACGTGAGAAGAGCGGCGGGCGCTTCTTCCATCTTTTCGTCTGCAGCATCCCCACAAGACTGAGCCAATTTGGCATACACCTCCTTCACGTCATATTCTAGAGCGTTCCACCGTTCGCAGAAGGTATAGAGGTCGACCTTTATTCGGTTGGTGGGATCATCCACAGCCCCTGGATGTTGCAGGGTTTCGCTGGCCACTTGCTTTAAACGGGACACCTCTTCGCTATGATGGGCAAGTTTCTCACTGATGGCTGCACATTCTTGCAAGAGCACTTGCCTGTTTTCACTCAACTTTTCCACGTCTATGGACTTGAGCCACTGGTCATTTTGATCTATCACTTTTTGTAGAGCACCAAGATTCTCGTAGAGGACCTGCTTGGCCAAACCATAGGAAGCTTTGGTCTTTAACCCAGCCACCGTCGACTCCATGCTGGCAAATTGGCTCTCCAACTGGGCACGCTTCTCGCTGACGTTATTCAAGTAGCCGGGCGGGTAGTTTTCCTCCGTTTGAATGTCCTTCATCAAGTCGTCTCCCAGCCTGACCACATCACGGACTTCTTGTCTCCAAGAGTCGACGTCGTCCTCTAGTTTTGTGACAACAGCGTTTCGAGAAGCAGCGTCGCCCGCGTCATTTGCGAGCGAGTCGATGTCCTTTTGGGCTGATTGTAAAAAAGCTGCAGCTTTTGCAAAAGCTTTTTCGAACTCGATTCTTTTGGTTCCCGTTATTCTCCGCTTCTTTGGGGTGCTCTCTTCTCCGCTGGTTTCGCATCCTCCGTCTACGTTTGAAAATGAAAAAAAAAAGACTTTAGTAAACTAAAATATCCCAAAATATTTAATGATATTTTTATACGCTGGATTAACAGCAGATATTTACCTTCTCTAAGTAATTCTGCCACTGGTGGCTTGTACGTTTTTTCCAAGTCAACTCCTTGCTTCGTAACACGTTGTTTTTGGGCCTCCAAGATTTCAGTTAGAATATCCCACCTGAAAACGCATAAAATAACTTAGATATCTATCTAAGCGTAATCTTTAAACGATTTTCGCACATTTTTATGGTTCATATCATTTTCAGTGTCAAATGGATAGAGGAAAAAATCCTCGTCTGATTCTAATGATCTGGACACGCGCGAGGGTAATTAGTTGCAGGTAAGGACCATAAGTACAACTACGCACTTAGATATATTTACGTAGACAATAGCTACATATAGACGTATTTATTTGCTATTGCTCAATGCGCAAAGCCGTGGTTTCACAAGTTTTATGCGAAAAGCTGGTTTGCATGGTTGTAACGGTAATTTATAACTCTACATCACTTGCAACAGAATTTTGTTCTTTTTAGGGATCTCACTCACCTGTCTTGGATCACTTCAACCGCTTTTCCAATTTGGGCACAATCTGCTTCGATGGCCCCCTTTCCTGGGGTATCCTCTGATACCGACGCCAGGCATCGCCCAACCAGTTTCTCTGCGACGGACTCGATGTTCATGAAGGCTTTTTGCTCGTCGTACCACTCGTTCTGGATAAGCTGAAAATTAAACGAAAAAATATTGATTTCCTTCTATCATCAATCACGAATCGCGAAATATAAATAAGTGTCGTCCACAATTAATTTCAACACTCAATCGTTCAAGCCATCGGTTTACCGTAAAAATGGCAAAAAGTTTACATGCAGGTCTTACGTATTAAGAAGTAGATATTTCCATTTTTTACACAATCGCACACGGCGTTAATTATAAAGTTGCGGCTTGAACGAGTTCTTTTCCCCCGATTCCAGGTGTCTAATTTGTCATTGCCTTTTGCATGAGCAAAGCTTTTAATGCCATACATGTGTCGACGCAGGAAAAAATGAGTGGACAGTGTACATTTTTCTAGCATAGCTAAAACAAGAGTTGATGATCTTGCGTATCTGTAGAATCCTCAATTTCCAATTTCCACATTAGCGCAACCAGGAAGGAAGTTTGGTAAATAGAGATGCGGATGACTGACGCATCTCTTGGTTGGTGGTGGTAAGCAGTATTGCATAGCCGAAAACAAGAAGACCATTAGGCAGAGACGTGCACGACACGAATCAAGATGGTGCCAGTCAAGTCGCCTCTCTCTATGTATCACCAGTTAGTTACCGAAGTACTTAAGTAACTAGATCTGTACATAAATACTTAAGGTAAAGTAAGTAGTTGCATTTGGCGCAAAAATAAACACATCGCTACATACTACTGTACTACACCATAGCTCGAATGCCTTTAACAGTTTAGCCATATGGCATGGTGGCATTGGAAAAATGCCACTCTCCGCGCACGAGAAAATAAAGTCTCACTTCGATTGCAGTACTCCTTCCCGACCGAGTCCGGCGACCACGATACACTAGAAGCTGCTGAACACATTCTTAGGTAAAGAAGAATATGAAACTCGTGTAAGTCAAAAGTCTGTTACAAAGTGTGCGTGTGTGCATGTAAAAAGATAGGAAGTAGTGGTGGTGGCGGTGGACAGAGCACAACTGTCACACGAGAGTCTTCGGGTTTTGATGACACCACCTGCGTCGCTTTTCATGTAATGCAATTTATGCGTAACTTTTCCTACTGGCTTCAAACGAAATATTTATCTGTACCTATGTTTTATGTTTTGGTTGATTATTTTCCTGACGAAGTCTTACTTTTCAATTTTGCTTTGCAGACTTTCCTGAATACGAAGATATCAAGAGTTGAGAGGCCGGGACAGGATCCAAACAATCAAAGTTATTTTAATTTTGCAGAAAAATCCGCTACGAGTATTAACTAACCTATTACTATGGGGAATTTTTCAATCTTGAATCAAAGATGTCATTATCATCTATGCCATCATCTTTGCGTCATTAGCTTGACCCGCTGAATTGGAAGCATGCTTAGGAACTATTATGAAACTGAATTAAAATGCTAAATATTGTACGGCATGTCTATCACTCTCGAATTTTGTCGTGAAATGGCGGTCTACTAAGCATTTCGATTATTGCGAATCTCATCTGCAAGGACTCGGCGGGGACCACCGCACCGCTAATATTGGACGCGCCGTAAAGTGAGCGGCAAGCCGAAGAAACCCCTTAACGTACATAAAAGTTTAGCTTTTCACATCTGCCGCTTTCAGTCGGCCAATGATTGCCGTCCATCTGACACGAATCGCCTCGTCAGAAGAAAGAAAAGTTTGGCCAAAATCGTGGCAGTCGTAGGGTACAAGCCATGATGGCAAAACACATCTACCTCGCAATTTTAATCGGGCTCTCGCTGATCGCGTCGGCCACTTGTGATATCTCCGAGTACTTCCTCCGTGACCCATATACTCAAAGGGATCTGTTCAGGCAGACGCAGCAAAGCAAAGGACGCCGGGTCTTGTCCACCAAGTCCCAGGAAAACAACGAGGATGACGGTGTGAAGGAGGCCGCCAAGAGGGTCACGAAAAAACTGTCAGAAGGCATTGAGAGAAGGAGCTCTTCGCCAACGGCGAGTCAAGACAGCGACTATTATGACGACTACTACGACTTCTTGTACGAGGCCGAGCAAGAGGCCGCGCTCAAGCGCCAACAAGAAGAGGCTGCCAAGAAAGCGGCCGTGGCCAAGCGGAGGGAGCGACCCGCCCCCAAGGTGGCCTCCGACGTTCTGCGACACGTCAAGCCACCAAAAAGAGGCCAGAACAACAAGAGGCCCTACAGATACAGGCGACCCAACGATAACATTGCCATGCCCACGTATACGAACACGAGGAGGGAAGAGTACGTTCGTCCTCCGAAGAATGTCGAGGCCACCACGGAGGATGAGGCCGACGACGGAGACGAGATCACTGCTGGCCTCGACAAAGTCGAGCGTCTGATCCCCAGCAGCATCAAGACGATCATCGAAGACTCGGGCAAGCGCATAGTGAAATCGGTGCTCGAGCCCGTCAACGACTTGTCCAAGGACATGAAGGTGAACCTGGCACGCAAGGGCACGCAAATAAAAGAGGCCAACTTTGCCTCAAAGATGGATCACTGGCTGAGGCCCTACAGGACCTACTTTGGATACATGGCGCCTGTTTTTGCACCTGACCACATCACCATCTTTTTGGTGTCTCAGTGGGTGAGCACTTTCGCCATCACCTTCGTCTGGATCCTCGTGGGCTACGGGTACAACACAATGTTCACCGGTCGAAGCAATGACGCCCGCTCGCATCAGGAGCCCTGGGAGCATTTGGTGCCCAGCAGCGACACTGTGGCTATGGTTCTCCAAGACTTGGCAGTATCTGCTCAACGATGGCACGACGAGCTTTAAAAGCCCATCTTCCGCCATCATGTCCCCATACTAACAAATAGAGACAGGCTTGTATACGAATCTGTCAGCCTAATTTTCAGCATAAGACAGAAGAACACGTTCTGAATCACGATTACTGTACATGTTGTTAATATTGTGCATAAGCATGACCAGTTATTTATGAAGACCATGGAACACCACTTGATATATGACGAGAGGCTATCTACACTTAACACTACTATTTATCTCTGTAGATGCAAGCTACATACACGTGACGCAAAATATGATACACTTGTGAGGGAAGAAATCATGGTCGAGAATCGTCGATGACGTCCGACTCATTTACGGTTTCATGCATCTTTTTTGCTTCTCTTGACCTTGTTCTTAAATAACCGTAGATCTGCTCGACATATTAGAGATATTTTTCGACTTACCGAAATCAGTTGTCCCTGGCGCGAAAGTTGTTCGGAATCTTCGCTGGGATTTCTATCCATTGCTCTCAGATCCTCCTCTCGCCGGTCCAGCCAAGAGCAGAGGCGTGTTTTCTCTTTCTCCAACAGCTCGAGTTCATCTCTGGTAATCCTCAGAATCTCTGCACGTTCCTCAACCCACGTGCACAACACAGACCACCTTTCGCCAAGCGCCATCAACTGTCCCTCGAGGTCCTGCTCACCATCTTTGTCCTTGTCGTCGGGGACGGCGGAGTCCCCACTAGACGTCCGGCCGCCGTAGGATTTAGCCGACGCTTTGGAGCTTTCCGTTTCCACGTAGATAAAGTTCGATATTGAATGAACGGTTGACTGTAAAGGACATCAAATATTTATGACAGAAACGTCCTCTACTGATGACAATATTTTGGTCACTTACGTGCTGGTCCTCGAGGCTCTTCTCCAGCTGAGCATGTTCCATTTCCTGTTGCTGAACAGCTTTCAGTGTGCAACCAATGATTGTCATCCTGAAATATCATTTTAAAAGTCAAAGATGGGTTAGTTTGAAACAAATCGCGCGGTTACTTGCCTCGAAATTCTGTCTTCCGTAAGCGTCATCCAGTTTCTTAACTTTTGCATTTCGCACTGTTGCAGCGTCATTAATTTTTCATGGAGACAATCTTGCCTCGACAGGGCTTGCTTTCGCAGATTTTCCCACCTAGGAAAACGAAAAAAGTCATTAGTCACACTTTGTAACTTACTGCAATATACGTATAGATCTATCTATGTAGTTCACATCTACGTTACCTTTCAACTAGAAGTTTAATTCTGATGCGAACATCTTTTTCTTCTTTCTGTGACAAGTTCATGTTGAGCAAATGACGACCTTTCTTGATAATCTAGAAGAAAGTAGATCAGATGGTTGTGAAGATCTCTTCGTCTACTTAGATATTTTTGCTCAATCGTACCTCGCCCACTGCACAATGCTGATGTGCGTCCAGTTCCGACATGTAGTCTTCATTCTTTGAGAATTGTGCTTTGACCACGTCCAGCTCATCGGACAAGGATTGCATTGTGCTGAGTTTGTCCTCCGCCTCGAGCAACCACTCGAGGACGTCCTCGTGCAGCTGACAGAAGGTGTCATAATCCAAGAGTTTGCCTACGAAAGGAATGGAATATATTTGTCGAGCAACAATTGCAATCACAGGGCAACAATCTGCCTACCGCTCTGTAGTTTGGAGGGATTCTTGACGGGCGACCCAAGATTCGTCGTTTCTATCACATTGAGCTCGCCGTCTTCCTCTTCGCCAACAGCACCGTCATGCGACAAAGCCTGACGCATGCACATCACGTACGTCATCACAGACCTTTTATCAGGCGTCAAAGTGTGCACGTCCTCCGGTTCGAGGAGTCGCGCCACACCAAAATGCTCATGCATAATTCGGAAGACGAAGTCGAGTCGATCTCTGGGATTCTTGGATTGTATCGTTTCGACATCGAAGAGGTCAGGCTTGTGGTGGTGGAGAATTGAAAGTAAGGCCAAGCCATCGGCCAGCGAGCGGGTGAAATTTTGGACATTGATGCTCTCCCACTTTGCCACCGAGCTCTGGCACCACGTCAACAGCTCTCTCTCGATGTTGTTGACAGATGAGGTTGCAGGATGCTTGAGCACCGTGCGAAATTGCCAGTGAAGAATGATGGCCCACAGGAGGGAAAGTGTGGCCGTCGCATCTCCGTCGACGATCGCGACGCTGTTGATGTCGTCAACGTTGCATCGACATTCCCGGATGACGTTCAGCGCAGTGTCGACATTTTTTAGCTTGTGTACACGGAGAGAGCCCTACAAGAAAGTAATGTCATATTTTAGGCCGGTTCTAAAAAGAATGTAGGCAGATTTTACGACAAACCTTTTCAACTTTAAGTTGCCGCTGAGTGAGAACTCCCAGCAAATCCAGTAGCACCACGCCGTCCCGAAGATCAAAAAACAGGTCGGTGACAACTCGGCTGCTGTCATCATTTCGCAGTTGATTATTGACCCAAATGCCAAAGGCCTTTTTCTGGACTTCTGGGTAATTGTAATCGGAGTCTTCATCCATCTTGGGAAGGTCATGAATAGGCTGGTGAAATTAGACAAAAACTCGTTTTTCCACTAGTTGAGAACACGAGACACAGGAATACTTCAAACGCACATGTGCGCCGGAGGAGCGAAATTGACACCTTAGTCCCAGCACTTCATCTTAATCGCGTTCAAATGGGGTTGGCAGAGGCAATGCGCACTTTTGGGACTTGTTTTCTCTGCTTCGACGTGACCATCGTCGTTCTTGGCATTGCAAAGTAATGTCACATTCGGTAGAGCAACTCTTCTTCTCGTTCTTCTTCTTACATTTTCTAGCTCTAGGGTCGCGTATAAATATAGAGTGTTGGTGCGCTTCAGCTTACTATATTTGTGCTATTTGCTGCACGTAAATAGTGTAGGCTATGGCTTCGTTTTCCTTTGCGGCTGCCTTCGTCGTCGCAGCTGGCCGAAGTCTTAAAACTCTCCTTATCCGAAATAATCTTCCTCTCCTTGCCCCGTCTTGTCTTCACCAGCAGAACTCCAGCTTGCTCTTCCCAAATGTTTCGTGTTCCTCCTGCGGACAGTGGCGCGGCAGCGGCGGACTCTCGCTGTCGGTGAACATCAGCTCGCTAGCTGTCTCGGCTCTCAAGCAAAGTCGAACAAGTAGATGAAGTGGCCTAGTAGGCCAGCAACGCAGCGCAGCGCACGCCGATGCGCAGCAGTAGTGGCATCGTTGCCTTCAACTTCAGGAGCGATCTCACCAAACTCCAAAGTCTTCACTGGATCTCCGTACTGTACCTTTCGTCGAATTTTTGGAATTTTCTTCGGAATCGGATGGGCCTTGGGGCTGATTTTTTTTGTTAAATGTTTTGTTTTCATTTTGCTGAGCAGTGAGCTGAGCCATGGATCTCAGCTGAGTTTTCAAGCGATGTTAGAGTGAAATGAAACTGAGAATAATTTCGACTCGTTGAAAGATTTGAAAAACGACTGTGGGGACATCTATAACTGAATAATTGGAACAGTCTTTACGTGACTGTTGAAAGTTCCTTAATGAAAGTTAAATAAACGTTAAGAAAGGGGTTTAATTATCTCTTCAGTTTTACAGTCCTGCTTGTATCTCGCATCCTGCATTTGCCGGTCCTCAAGGTATAACCTCGACAAAGTTGCCATCATTGCCACTTTGCCGCTAGTCTCGTTTTCTCTTTCAAGTTGAGCTCGCAATGCATTATCGGGCAAAATCAAAACAAAACACTAACGTAAACTATCTACGTAAACCCACGCTCTTATTTTCTACGCGAACACAAATCAAGGGTACTAAATGGAGAATAGTAGTTCCTAGACGCGATGATCTATTTTCTCTTTAAAAGAAACAAGACGGAAAACACCAATTACTGTATTTGTATGCACATTTATAAAGTGTTTTGTGCAGGCAGACATGAAATCCTAGACCTTGCATGCGACAGAATTTAAGTTTTCTCAGCTCAGCTCTTTCACTTTTATATCTTTTAAAAAATAAATAAAACAGATTAAAAATTAACTCGTCCTCCATTTTGTTTTTAATTTTGACTTTTGAGTGAGGCCGCCTTACAAAACCGTCGTCGTCGAAGAAGTCATCATGACTGCAAAAAATATCGTTTTGCCGAGCAAGGCAATTCTTCGTCCCGGAGAGACCGGCGACTACCAATCTGGAACCTTCTCCATTTTCAACGGCACGAACGAAAAGGTCGCTTACAAAATTCGATCTTCTAAGCATCTCCAGGACAACATCAAGTCGCGACCATTCGTGGGAGTTCTTGAAAGCGGACAACAAGCA
>JAAUYL010059291.1_pt1 | contig 32911 bp, 50 predicted proteins | sample 7278011 | NCBI WGS metagenome assembly JAAUYL01 (sample SAMN14350225, study PRJNA611818) | marine sediment metagenome | isolation source: surface marine sediment (1.8m) | place: French Polynesia: Moorea | collected 2018-08
AAAAGAAAACTTTCTCCCGACCTGTCACCGATATCTTGAGAAGTTACCGCTCTTCCTTGTGTTCTTAAATCTGTGATCGATCAGAATCATGTGGAAGTCCACCGTGGGAGCCAAGAACGGCTCGTCGACGACCGCGAAGGTGGTGTTGCCTCACCTGGCCTCGAACGAGGACGATGACTGGGAAACGGATCCCGACTTCGTCAACGAGATGTCTGAAGAGCAGCAGCGTTGGGGAGGCGCCCGGGACACCGGCACAATCGAGTAAAAGCCTTCTAAAGCTAAGCGTCTGTAGGCCTTTGCCGCAATTCTTTCTTTTTTTCAGCATGGATGAGTTCCGTGAGGAGATCAAGAAAGAGGCTGAGGAGCAACAGAAGCGAAAAGCTTCAATAGATCCCAGTCACAAGGGCTACGGTGGGAAATTTGGCGTTGAAGAGGACCGAATGGATAAGTCGGCCGTCGGCCATGATTACCACACGCCCCTTGTCAAGCACGCCAGCCAAAAGGACTACGCGACCGGGTTCGGCGGGAAGTTCGGTGTGCAGAACGATCGCAAAGACAAGGTGATTCTACAATAGAAAGGAGAACCCAGTAGCTCAAAAGTTAAAACCTAAACGAAATTTATCTTGACGTTTCAGTCTGCCATGGGCTGGGATCATGTTGAAAAAGTTGACAAGCATGAGTCGCAGAAAGATTACAAAACTGGGTTCGGTGGCAAATATGGAGTCCAAAAGGATCGCCTTGACAAATCTGCCGTTGGCTGGGACCATATAGAGAAAGTCGAGAAGCACGATTCCCAAAAGGGTAAGCCGGGTTGAGAAGTTACCCATTGATTTCAAAGATGGTCAATTTTGTTCTTGTTCAGATTACAAAACCGGATTCGGTGGCCAATATGGAGTTCAGAAAGACCGCGTTGACAAGTCCGCCGTCGGCTGGGATCACATCGAAAAAGTTGAGAAACATGACTCGCAAAAAGGTGCGGCATAAAAATGCCAATAGTTCTAGATCCAACTTAAATTGATTCAAACTTTTTTCCAGATTACAAAACCGGATTTGGAGGACAGTATGGAGTCCAGGCCGATCGCGTCGACAAGTCGGCCGTCGGCTGGGAACATCATGAAAAGCTGACCAAACACGAGAGTCAAACAGATTATGCCAAGGGTTTCGGGGGCAAGTTCGGGGTTCAAAAAGATCGCCTCGACAAGAACGCCCATTCGTTCGACGACCAACCCGAGAAGATTGGGACGGCGTACACCAAGACGAAGCCCGACATCCCGGTGCGGACGGCGGGCAACCTCAAGGCCCGATTCGAGAATATGGCCAAGCAGACCGAGGACGAGGCCAAAAAGCGCGCCGAGGATGAGAAAAAGCGTCGGGAAGAGCGTGAGAAAAGAGAGCAGGAGGAGTCGAAAAAGAAGGAGGAGCGACGGAAGCAAGAGGAGGACGAGATCAACCGGAAGAAGGACGCCGAGGCCAAGGCCAAGATGGAGGCTGAGGCCGCCCAGAATGCCGCTGAAAAAGAGGCTGAGCTGAAGCGCCACGAAGAGATGGTTGCACAGCAGAAAGTCGAGGCTGACAAAATGCGCGAGGAGGCCGCCGCAAGGGCCCAACGGGATAAGGACGAACAGGAGCGACGGCAACGTGAGCAAGAACAAGAACGGCAACAACGAGAGGCCGCCGATCGCCAACGTCGTGAAAACGAGGCTGCCGATCGTCAACGTCGTGAGCGAGAGGCTGAAGAGCTTGACAGACAGAGGCGAGAAAAGGTATGATTTGCAATTTTGCCTCTCTGGAAAATGTTCCGATTTTAAGTTGTTTTTAGGAGCGAGAAGAGCAACAGAAACAACGGGAAAAAGAGGAAGAATGGGCGCGTCAAGAAGCATTAAGGTTGAAACAGCAGGAAGAGGAGGAGGCTGCCAAAATGGCCTCGATTAAAGCCTCCGAGGCTGCCGCGGCCGCGGCTGCCCCACCGGCCCAAGAACCCCGATATGACCTACCACCGGAAGTACGTCAGCACCACCAAACATCAATAACTTAATTTCACTTCCGGTTTCTTTGTTTCAGGAGGAAGACGCGGGCTCGGGGTACACTGCCATCGCCTTGTACGACTACCAGGCTGCCGCTGATGATGAGATCAGTTTCGATCCCAACGATGTGATAACCAATATCGAAATGGTGAGTCCAATCTGTGTCAAATGTCCTGAAAACTTGTCCTGGTTTTGTCGAATGTTGTCTTACTTTGTCTTGTTCTTGTCCTTTTGTCATCAGGTCGACGACGGTTGGTGGCTCGGCGAATGTCATGGAAAATTCGGTCTTTTCCCTGCAAATTACGTCGAGATGAAAAAGTGAACAGTGTCATAGGCGGCTCATAGCTCCAAGGGTGCCAAAATCATTTTTGAAATTTCGGCAGCTAGAATAATGTTCTTCCAAAAAATAATGTTTTAATTGAGGAAAACGTAACGTTGTATTTATTATACTCACATCAGTGATACGTACTGTAAATATTGAGTTCTTAATCAACTTTTTTGCATAACCAAAACCAATTATTATACTGATCTGATCATGTCCCCAGCATTGTCTGAAATGAAATATACTTGAATCGTACTGACCAATTGTGTTGTGACTGTCTTGTTTATGTGAATAACATCATAATATTTTCATTTGTTTCAATTTTTCAATTAATTTTCTTATTGATTTAGTACGATGAAAATTGGTGGATCGGAGATTGTCGTGGAATCAGAGGCCTTTTCCCTGCAAATTATGTCCAACCAAACTGATGAAAAACGAACTGACAACAACCAAATCCGTGCCTACATCTAAGCTAATACCTAACCATTCCAAACTTGTGATTACACTTTTATTTTTGCCTGATTTTTTTATGATTTCTACAATAATCAATAAATGTTAATGATGATTTTGAAGACGACGCCAGGTTGGCATAGTTTCGTGATTGACCCCGATTGGAGGCTGGCCGTCTCCGACGCAATGCCTGCACCCAAAGACTCCCTCAGGGTCCCATGTTTCTTTGATTTCCAGCAACCTCGAGTAGGTTTCTCTGTCCCATAACCTGACCAATTAAAAAGTCATTAAAATGCAATTATGTCATTGACGCGATCAAACCTCTCTTCCCAATTGGACATGGAGTACTCGGCCTCGTTGTAGTAGCAGCCCTCGCCGAACGCGTACATGGCTGGTGCGAGGTCATCGTGCATGTAAGCAATCTTGTCCTCGAAGCTGAGGCTGCCGTCGAGGTTGGTCGCGCCACCCGTAGTAATATGGAGGTCAGCTTCTCGGAAGGTCCTCGACAAAGATGTTTCTAGAGAGTTTAAAAGTTTTGTTCGATCTGCTAATGTTTTGTAGATTTTTTAAATTACCTTGATTATCGTTGTCATCCAATGGAAAAGTTCTGTGCATTAAAATGTTGTCGGTACAGACATATTCAGGACCTTTTAAACAATTGGGAAACCAGTGATTCATCAAGACGTCTGCAAATTCAAACGCTTGATTTTCCAAGACGGTCGAGTTCAGCATGACGGAGGCGAAGACGTCGATCCCGTGGGCAGCGACGATCGGCTCATGAGGTTCCAGAAGTGTTCGCTCATAATATGTATCGTAAGACACTGTCTCCCATTTTGTCACCTTGTCAGGAGCGTAATCACTGAAATATTTTAAATACTTAATCATTTAAATTAGATTTTAATTTTAATTCATTTACCTGAAGAAGTTTTCTATGTTGAGGGCGTCTAAGTCGAACTTGCTTCCGCTGTACATGGCCTTTCTGATTTTGACAAGATAGCCGCCTTCGACCTCGGAATCTAACAGGATTTGAAAATAGGCAGTCCAGAATTTAGATGCCTGCGATGCCCAAATCAAAAATCGTAGCATAGCCTCTCCCGCCAGACGGCCTCCGTCCTCGTCAAATGTATTGGCCCAAATAATATCTGTCACCTAAAAATATGGTAAAAAGTGGCTAATTTTACAAAATAAATCGTTGCGTGCCTGGTAGCATTCTTCGCTACAATCTTTCCTTGGTTTGTGCAACTTAAATGTCATGGCAGTGACGACACCCCAGGGTCCAGCCCCGCCGCCCCGGAGCGCCCAAAACAAATCTGAATTTTCGGTGAGCTCAAACTTCTCACTGCCAAATGCTCTAATGGACGTCCCGTTGTGGTTGGCAGTGATCAGGCTACCATCAGGGCCGACGAGCTCAACCTCCAGAACTTGGTCAACGCCGAGGCCGAGATATGGACTTAGGGGACCGTGGCCTCCGGCGAGAGCAAAGCCAACAAAACCGACTTGAGCGGTGTTACCATGGACGATTACACGATCGTGATCACGAGCAATTTCTTGCATTCCTTTCAATCCGAAAACTGATGTACCCCAAGTCATCCCAGAGCCCATCTTGACCACCTAGAACATAAACATTGATAACCATTTTCTGGTTTCAAGATATTTTATACTCCATCGGCATGTCCAAGCTGGTTGTCCTCAAGATCAACTTGAACCGATCTTAGACAGACGGTCCGGATGAGGAGGCCATCGGGTGCGAGGCCGGAGTTTCTGTCCTGAAACTCGTGGCCGGTGCCGAACACGCTGATGGCCAAGTTGTGCGCTGTCGCGAACATGACTGCCTTGGAGACGTCGTCGGCGTTTCGAGCCGTGACGACGAAGTAGGCTGCGTTGGCCCTAATGTAGTTTCTGAGGTTCATCATTTCCCATGCGGTCAAGAATGGGCCCATGTCACCAAACCTGAAATCACCATAAGCATTATAAATGCTGGTAAATGTTTTTTGGTTAATACCAGTAGTTGTAGATCAATTCTCCAGGATCACTCTTGGAGCTGAAAGTCGGCACGAAATCCAAGCAGTCCGAGGTCGGCGAGGACAGTGATAATTTGAATGATTCGATCTCCTCATCCGAAGGCCAGCATCCAGCATCATTTGGAGTACAAAACTCCCTTGATGAGACCAATGAAAAAATGGACAACAAAATCAGGATCGACTTCATGATCAGATCTTGAGCACAAAATGACCTCCTCCTAATCTTATCATTATTAAAGTTCAAGTCAGTGACATTTGACATATTTTTTTATTTTAACAAAACAAATAAATAAATATGGTTGATTAGAATAGTTACGCTGTACTACAGTACATACTGTTTTCAAACAAAAGAATAAATTATAGCATAAATTCTCGTGAAATCATGGCCTGGGCTACTTCCGGTTTTTCGCTCGAATCCCGCGAATCTTCAACACGGACAGCTTCAGTGAATAGTGATATCCCTTCCAGTGGTACCAATTGACTCCGTCTCCAAAACTTTCATGTTGTCCTGAAGAGGAAAGAGTTTAATCTTGACCATATCCGTGATAAATTAAAAAAGCTGAAATACCCCTCAAATAAAGACCGTTGAGGTTGGAATTATGACAAGCACTGTACCACCAGGCCCCTGAAAATCGGTCAGCACAATTTTTGCTCCAAGCATCATTGTCTCTATCGATTGTGCTAAAATAACAAAAACATCAATTTCATCGTGATCAACCAGGTCGAAAACAAATAAACCGCAAGTACCTAAACTTGGTCCCCCTGGCTGGGAGGCTCTTGCCTAGGGGCGAGCTAAAGTTTTTGTAGAAGATCCTGTAGCCCGAGTCCTCGTTGGCAATCTTGAAGTCGTTGACCATGATGGCCGTCTTGTTACCGTCGAAGTCCTCGAGGTTGACCAACATCTGGACGGGCTCCGCGTTCGTCAGCATGAAGATGGCCTCAAGGCCGAGCCACAGCTCCTTGTTGGGGGCGCCGAAGCCCTGCCTGTACTCGGTCCAGTTCCTTAAGAAAAAGTCGGCCGGGTTGCCAAAATCGCCTCGCCTCTGGATCACGGTCCAGCCTCCGCCCAAGGTATTCATGTCACAGAAGACTTTCCTGGTCTCGTCGCCCAACTGGATGTCATAAATGCCGGACTTGGAGATCCCGTCCTCACGATGTGTCAGGCACGAGGTCACTGAAAAATTACGTACAACATTGATTTTACGTGGACTTTTTAGTCGGAATTTTTTTACCGAAAATTGGCTCTGCTGTGGTTGTTTCCGGCTCAGGCTCCGTTGTGATCTCGACCACGTCCGCCGTTGTAGAAGCTGTTGTGGTTGTGGTCGTCGTCGTTGTTGTTGTTGATTCTGTTGTTGTAGATGTTGTTGTCGTAGTGGTGGTAGTTGTTGTACTCTCAGTAGTCGAGGTCGTCGAGGCTGTGGTACTAGCTTCAGTCGAACTTGCTGTGCTGTAGATATTATGGCATTAATATATGGTTTTCGGAAACCTTGTGGACGAACCTGGTCTCCGCCGTCGTGGTCTCGGGCCTCACCGTGGACTCCGGGATGGGGTATGCGTCGGCGGTCGCCGTCTCTGGGAGGCCGGCCTCGCACTCCTCGAACAACTTTGTGCAGATCGGTTTGTTCCCCGGCCACCGGTCGACAACATCGGTACAGATGTAGAATATGTACAGACAGTCATCTAAAATGTTATGATAATTTTGGCGTAAAAAACTTGTGAAATATGGTTGGCAACTTACAAAAGTCTTTTGCTGGTATTTCGGCTAGCTCGGCCGGCCACTTAGCCTGGACATCTTGGATATATACTGAAAAAATCATAATGTGGAAAAAAACTCGTGAAAAGGCATTGTACTTTGAGAATAATTAAAGGCTGCTTAAACAGTAATTATGCAATTTCAAAACAAAAGCAAAGCATAGTGGAGCATATCCATATATGCTTGTACCGTGAATCAAATCATTTACTAAATGCACTTGAAAGGAACAATCAATTCTAAAAGAATCAATTGAAAACTTATTTTTCAAGACAATCGACTTACATAAATTTAACGCGACGATGATCGCCGACAGGCAACGGAGATGCATGATTTTTTGTTCTTTTTGGTTGAGTTTGAATCTTGAAACTTCTTTAGTGTAAGTACAAATGGTTTCTCATGTTGCCTACCATAGATACGAGGATATTTTAGACGACAATTCTTAAGAGCTCATAAGATTTGTGTAGGCTATGAGTTTCTCGGGAACTGGTTTGCGACTGATTGAAATCTCGAAGGGAACAGAACAGTTTATCCCTGGCAATGAAATTTCTTACACATGGCCGATGCTGCTCAATGTCGAACTTGCTTCAAACCAAAGGGATGTTATAAAGCCCAAACTCTTGAAATAGGCGTCCAAAGCAAGAATCCAAAATTCCTAACCTGCTCCGAATCAAGTCGCTCCGCTCGATCACCAAAATAAAGTTGTTTTTCACAAACGCCTTTCAAGACAGAGGGTGGTATAACGGTATGATATTTTCACATTTTTCAAATGCCTTGATTGCGATTTTGTTGGTTTGGTTTGCCGAGGTTGTAAACATTAATAGATATTTTTATCACTTTTATTTTTTTCGTGAAATCAATCCTGTCGTACCTTGACTTGCAACCAACATTTTTAATTTATTCCAGAACAAAGGACACACAACATCAATGACGACTTATCTGATCCGGGATCTGGAGATCAAAGCAATTCTTAATCAAATTAACTCTTTTTGTTCCAGCATTTGATGACATGATAATCCTACTTTCTGATCGAAATTGGTATTCACAAATCGCTTATGAAAGTCCAGAGTACAGATATTGCAATTAGGTGGGTTAACTGATATATCATGATTCATTTTATTCTGATTGGTTTCTTCTCGGAATTTGCGGGGGTTATAGATATTTTGGACAAACTTTTCTTGCTGTTGACGTGTAGAGGTCAACGAGTTTTGACGTCGAGCGAAGGTCTGATTTTATTGCCATTAAGTTAGCCAACTTTGCGTACCCCCGAAAATTCCATAGCTTTGCACACCAACCAAGTGCTACTTACCGGGAGATCTGGTTTTCTCGCAATTTTTTCACGATTTTTTTCAAAAAAATATATCACTTCTCTTTTACATAATTATCTAGATATCCTTATACTTTAATTAGCGAAAAATAATGAAATTACCGTTTCACAGATTTAAATTAGATATAAGTGGGACAAATAATTTTTACAGATTTTTTAAGAAATGTTATTCGGAATTTACGAAAAATTGTGAAAGTTGTAAAAACTATGAAATTGAGCGTGATACGAGCAATTTTATGAATTTATCAACGCTTCATTTGGCACACCCCCGTTTCCCCGTTAAACCCATTAATGCAAGGAATTATCAAAGGATTTTCAGCTTCCCTGCATCGTGGATGGTGGTGACCTTTAGAGCTATTTATTTTCACGAGATTTTTTGTCGGGAAACCTCAATTGAGTCATATCCCTTTTCAAAATGTGGGTTGAGAACTGCTGTGATCAAAATAGATGCCAAAAATATAGGAAAACACAAAAGTGTCAAAGGTTTTATAAGCAGTACATTTTTAAAAATGGATTAAAATAGGCTCATTAAAATGTTTAAAATAGATTTACATTATGAAATTATGATTCATTTAAAATTTTCATTGATGATAATTGATAAATCTGATCAGATTTAGTCAAAATGGGACCTTCAATATCCTACAATAAAATCACATCTTCATATTCTGTCTCCGAGAGAGACTGATTTTTCCAGAGACATCTTTTTAATTGTCCTTGAACTATGGCATGAACTCACACACGTGCAGAAGTCTCTTACGTATCCAAGTAGTAAAGAAAGACCATTTCAAAGGCTATTTAAGGCCGCGGCCTTTGCGCTCTCATATTCAGTACCCATTTGGTACTGAAAAAGTAAATATCATGACGCGACAGAACGCATCGTTCGACCGGTTCGTCCTCGGCCTTCTGGCCTTTATTTTGACTCTCAAGGCCAACATGGTGTCCTCCGACTTCACCCCGATCCCTGGAACCACTGTCAAGGGTCCTTGTCCATGGAAGTTAAAAAGTATGAAAATCTTCATTTCACGGAAAAAATATTAACACAATATTTTATTTCGCAGTGAACACGATGCCGAACCGAATCCCGGCGACCATTTCAGAAATAGAATGCCTAGGCCACGGACGATCTTGTGGCGGAGCACTCCCATATCAGGTATAACCCAAAACAGGTCGAGACCCCCATCACTGACCCCGATTGTAACCGGAAGTACATACTTGCCTGTTTTCAGTGTCAACAAATCCAGACGCGAATGGATGTCGCGTACACCGACGGCCCGATCGGCCGATTCCCTCCAGCCTACCAAGGCAACCTAACCGTCCTCTACAAGCGCAAAATGTTGGTCGGAGTCGGCTGCGCCTGCGTCAGGTTCGTGATCAAAGTCTTATTCGAGAAAAATTCTCTGATCTTTTTTATATTTAGGTCTCAAGCATCCACGATCTTGAGCAGATTCGCTCCGGCATTAATAGAAAAGCGGTCGTCGTTCTCGGGAGCCTACCCCACCATAGACCTGGACGAATACATCGACCAGGATTAACTGGTTACAATTATCAGGGTCTTTTTGTACCAAATCAATGTTTGTCAAATACTTATGTAGATGTGAAAAAAGGAAACTTTCATTCTCAGAGTATTTTTTGATGTGTCACTTATCTATTTACTTATATGGAATTGCCAATAAATTGAGACTATCTCTGGTGTGTAGCAAAAAGAAGCCGTAGCGATTTCACAGAAAAATATGGTTATTATGTTATTAACTCCTCATTAGCAAATGAACAGCAAGACTGATATTAAGTTATGAGTGGCCCGCTCGCAACAAACTATGCGCGTGAAAATTGAATATTGTAGCCGGTTGCCTACTCTGCGGTCTTTCCTGGAAAGGGGATGAAAACTGTTACAAGTTAGGCTTTTCTTGCACAAATAACAGAGGTTTTTGGCGTTTACTGAAAATATTTGGTCGGTATAACAACAATCTTTTTTGAATAACCACTGTAAAAATTGGAAATCGAACAAAACAAAAACAAAAGTCAAAAAGTTGTGAAAGGGAAAAAAGTGAAAAAGGCTGAAAACCTTGTTCAAGACCTTAAACTAAGGTCACCCCAGTGATCGACTGATCACCTTGCCGCTTCGGATAGTGATTCAAAAGTAGAAGATAAGTTTTCGATCCGAAAATGGCCGCCCTCACAGATCCTCTTGATCGCAAGTGCAAATTGCGGACTTTGAACGAAATGATCACCTGCAAGATCTGCCACGGCTACCTCGTCGACGCCACCACCGTTACAGAATGCCTCCACACCTTTTGCAAGTCGTGCATCGTCCGCCACCTCGAAGACTCGAACGTTTGTCCCGAGTGCGAGGATGTCATTCACCAGTCGCATCCTCTGGACTATATCGCCTTTGACAGGACGCTCCAGGATCTTGTCTACAAGATTGTGCCCGACTTGGAAAAGGACGAGTACGAGCGGGAGCGAAAGTTTTACCGTGATCGTGGCCTGCCCTGTCCGAAAGACCAGGCTCTCGAACAGGAGAAGGAGGAGGCCGCTGAGGCAGAAGCGGAGGCCAAGACACCCGACGCCAACACCAACATGGACTTCCACAGATTCGACGAGCAGGTAAGAATTGCTTTTTCGAATCTATATCAAGGAGCCAAAATATCATTGTTTCTGTCATTTTCAGGTCAGTCTGTGCTTGGAGTTGAAAGAGGAAGAGGATTCGGGTAAAAAGCTGAAAGAATCTGGTGGCGGGCTGAAGCGTCGGTACATCCGTTGTTCGTCAATTGCAACCGTGACGCATTTGAAAAAGTTCATTGCCAAGAAATTATTAAGTTCAATCGACAAGCATAAAGACGTCGAAGTCGAGTGCAATGACGAGCCATTATTCAAGGATCACACACTAAAATTCGTCTATGTGACAAGATGGCGAACGAAGGACCCTCCAATGGTGTTGAAATATTTTCCAAAAGACGGCACTGAGCCCGAAGGATGAAATTAAAATGTGTTCAGTTCATAAATCTTATCATATATACAATCAGTATACGTATTTAGGTATATTTCAGATATTGTTTCTGTAAATATAATAATTATTAGTGTAGAAACTGCATCATACATAGTGAAATAAATGTGTGCTGTTGGTTGGCAAATTTTTACAACCTAAAAAACATGGGAAATAAGGTTTTGAATTTTCGCAAATATGACGTAAAAAAGATTCGTATCACACTTGTATTTTTAGATGTTTGTTCGTGAAAAAGCCGTGTCTGTCTCTGAAAAATTGCATGATATTTCTGCACTTGTCGTCAGCCTTGGTTGGCCTTGATCTTAGGCGTCTGGACGGACTTTCATGAGCGCGATATCTGAGTCCATCATGTCTTTGACGAGCTCGTCAAAGGTCACTTTGGGAGTCCAACCGAACGTGTTCTTGGCCTTGGTCGAATCGCCAAGAAGTTGGGCGACTTCGGTCGGACGATAATACTTGGGGTTGACCTTTACTCTTACGATGCCCGTGCCCTTCTCCTTGCCGATCTCGGTATCATTAGATCCCTGGAACCAAAACTAATATTGTCATCAAGCATTGGACAATGTTGTACAATGTTTACCTCCCACTCGATCTCCTTGCCGATGTGGCCGAAGGCCTTCTCGACAAACTCGCGGACGCTGTGCATCTGACCTGTGGAAATCACAAAGTCCTCGGGCTTGTCCAACTGCAGCATTTGCCACATCGCCTCGACATAGTCCTTGGCGTGACCCCAATCCCTAAAAATCCATGGTTAGAGAATAGCCAAAACGGGGTCGATAAATGGCATGTACCTGAGGGCGTCCAGGTTGCCCAGCTCGAAGAACTCGATGATGCCGAGAGAGATCTTGGCAACCGACCGCGTGATCTTGCGCGTCACAAAGGTTTCTCCTCGCCTGGGACTCTCGTGGTTGAACAGGATACCGTTGACGGCGAACATGTTGTAGGCCTCCCTGAAGTTGACCACGCTCCAGAACGCGAAGAGCTTTGCCACTCCGTATGGGGATCGGGGGTAGAAGGGGGTCTTTTCTGTCTGGGGCACTTCTTGAACTTTTCCGTACAGCTCGGACGTGGAAGCCTGTTTGATTCATTGTGGAAAAAACTCGTGAAATTAAGGTGGTTTTGTATACCTGGTAGAATTTCACAGATTTTTCGAGGCCGCAGGTCTTGATCGCGTCCAGGAGCCTCAGGGTGCCGACGCCGTCGACCTCGGCCGTGTACTCAGCGACGTCGAACGAAACTTTGACATGCGATTGGGCAGCCAAGTTGTAGATCTCCGAGGGCCTGTGCTCGTTGATGATCTTGACAAGGTTGGTGCCATCAATTAGGTCGCCGTAGTGGAGGTGCATCCTGCCCTCGCTGTGGCTGTTCGGGTCGTCGTACAAGTGAGCAATCCTGCCAGTGTTGAAAGAACTGCTTCTTCGAATGATTCCATGGACTTCGTAGCCTTTGCTGATGAGGAGCTCGGCCAGGTAGCTCCCGTCCTGGCCGGTGATCCCGGTGATCAAGGCCACCTTCGGCCTTGCGGTCGCTCCGCCATTCGCCATAGCCATCCTGGAACAGAAATTGACTTTTTAAGTTCTTCTACATAAAATGAATATTTTATTTGATCTTACGCTGTACATTTGGAAGACATATTTTAATATATTGCTTCTAAGGGGATCACAGTTGAACTGACAGTTAACACGATTGCTATTATAAGAAAGCGGCAAGCAATACTATAACTTAAAGTGAAAATTATTGCTCTTTTAGCAAAAATGTGGTGTCTATTGCAGGTATATTTTTGTGTTAGTTTACAAGTGTTACTTTTCACGACATAGGAAAAAACTGCAAAAGGACTGACTGAATCTTGTGTGTTGACATTATATTAGGGAGTGTTGCTATAGCAAATTAATCCATATTTACCTACCTTGGTGTATGTATCCTTGCTTGCAAGTGGAGTCCTTTCTAGTTCTTATCGAAGAGAGGGGGTTAGTTTTGAAATGTCAATGTTTACTTTCTCCAGTTGTTCCTCCCTCAGGTGGCGAGCTTTATCAACACTACTGTATTCATGATCATCATGCAAGTCAAGTCAGCCGGCAATCGCAGGTAACGTGGCAATTTGTAGATTATAAGCACTTTTTGCCTTGGAGAGCTGACCACTATGTTGTACTTCACAAGCGCATATTTACCTGTCAAAAAAGAAAAGAAGAGGCTTTCTGTTAGTTGTTTTAAGGGTTAACGAGCAAAAATTGCTTTGGGTTCTGACATTCTCTTCTACAACTTTTTATTTTACTATGTCTTCTGAAAGAATCATGATTTAAAATTAACACGAGAACGAGAAGCACTAGATCGTGGCGGCCTATAACTTGAGTCAGATCTGTCCAGGGCTATCAGGACGAGGCGATGCCAATGAAGAAGCCCCCGGTGAAGCCGCCAGCGATGTAGACGTTCTTCTTGGCGAAGTCGGCGAACTTGTCGAACGTAGATCGACTCTGGATGCGCAACTTATCCTTGACGCGATCCGAGAGCGTCGAGCTGTCGTTCGCCATCTTGTTCCAATCGACCTTGACGTAGCCTTTGTAATGGGCGATCTGGAGCAGGATCAGGCTCCCGCCGACGGCCGTCGCCGCGGCCTTGCCGACCTTCATGGTCATGTAGCCGACCAGCCATCCTGCCGCGGCACCAACCCCGATCTGCTTTGGAGCTGGGGCTTTTGACAGATCCTTGATGAATCTCTTTGCTGTGTACTCTGCGTCGCGACTCATGTCTGGAAAGGATATTAAAACCAAGTTAGTCACTGGTCCAGCATTGGGATTTCAAAATCTGAGCACACGAACCTTCGACTGAAATTAAGGCTGCTGCTTCGTCGTTGTCCTTCTCTTCGCACACTCCTTTTTCAGCCATGAATGGCAAAGGCATGACGGAGAAAACTGATATCAATCTTGGATACAAACGATGTCAATGTTGGTCGAGTCCTAGGCTTTTCGTGAGTTTGGAAAGTCACACTGTCAAGAAATATTGATTCTGACGCAAGAACTTTCTGCTTTTGTTACGCAAATTTTGTTTTCTTTCTTTGTTTACTACAGCAGCGCTACCAGATAAGAGATCACAAGAAGAGGCCTTCTTTTGGCTTTTTACCGAATAAAATGGTCGTAAAAACGAATTTGACCTTGCTGCGCTCACTAAATTCAAACTGACCCGCGAAACTCGAAAATAAAAATGCATTATATTTCATTAATGGACGTGCATTGTTGTAAAATTGTGTTGTGATCAATGTAAAATTCATGATTAAAAAATGAAATTGATTGCAGTTTTCGGACTTCATGCTCTCTTTTGCCTCCTTTGTACTTCAGTGATCTAGGATTCTGAGGTTGCCAGAGACGATCTTGTTCTCCAAAATGGCGCCTGACGGGATGTCAATATGTTCCCCGTGATTGGCGATAATGATCACGGTGCCCTTGAGTGAGACCCCCTTGCCGAAGTGAACGTTGCCCGACACAGTGAGGTGGTCTAGCTCCAGGATGTCCGGGATCGACGCGAAACGGTACAAGAACTCGTTGACCTGCGAAGGTTGGCAAATAAAGTCCAATTCAAAGAGACCAACCTAAATAAATTACTTTTTTGAAGTTTTGATCGCCGAGCTTGACAAGGGGAGTTGTCTGGAACATACGCTCGGGGGACATCACCAAACTGCCGTGATCCAGAGCGTAGAGGTTGCTCATGATCAGGAGCAAGTCGGACGACTTCTTGACCGGCAAGAACCTCGACCTCGGGACGTTGATCCCTCGGCAGTTGGAGAAACACTTCATGGCCGCACCAACCGCAGTTTCCAACTGGATCACATTCACTCCACCGTCCAGGGTTTTCGGATTGACTAAAGAAGAAAAAAAAATTTAAAAAATCATGAAAACGAGCCAGTAAAATGTGCTTACCTATGACCTCCATGTCGAGGGTGTTCTGGCTGACGGCATCCTTGATACTCTCCAACCTCAGCCAGAGGTTGTTCGTGTTGAAGACGTTGAACTTCTTGACGCTTTTAAAGTCTTCCAAGTGGTCCTTGGGGACTTGTGCAACCTCAAGCAGCCTGAGGTGGCCATCGTACTGGATCAGGGTACCGCCCTTGACGTCGGCCCTGGTCTTGTCCGTGACCTCCATGATGAAGTCCGACTGCTCCCGTATGCACTCGCTCAAGATGTTGAAGTCGACCATGGCGCCGAGGTTGTCGATGTTGCTCAGGAACACATACTTCCTGCCCTGAGCAATCAGATCATCCATGAGTCCGGAGTTATGAAACGAATGGTAAAAATCTCCGTGACCTGGAGGGTACCATCTGAAAAAGATCATAACTATTTCACGAGTTTTTTTTATTGGATATTAGTCTTACGCATCGACGTTTTTCTCCACATGGACATCACGGGCAATCGGGAGCAAGGACTCCTTGTTGATCCTGGGGTAGCAGCTCTGGTTGAAGGTCAAAATGTTTACCCTGAACCCAGAGTACTTCTTGATGACCTTCTGTGTCTCCTCGTCGGTGTTGAACGAGTTCATCAGCACCAGGGGGACGTCAACGTCGTACTTCTTGTTCAGGTGCTCGATCTGCTGCACGGTCAAGTCCAAGAAGGTCAGCTCGTTCCTCACCACGATCACGGACTTCGGGCCTTTGCACCCCATCGAGGTCCCGAGGCCACCGTTCAACTTGACAACAACGAGTTGGTTGAGCATGTTTTTGATTTCGGCATCGGACGGCTTTTGGAGTTGTTGGTATGGCAGAATCTGGAGAAAAAAATCTGTGAAACTCGCGATCACATTTGTCACAAACTATTTACAGATCCATCTTTGAGTTTCTCGATCCTGTTCCAGTTGATGGGGGTGGCGACGTCGGCCGCCAGGTACTTGGCGAAGAGCCTCTGGAAGCCCTCGAACTCCTTGTCCACGAGCTTGTTCTGGGACTCGGTGAGGTTGCCAGTCTTCCTGAGCTTGTTCAGCTCCGTGGCGAGGCTGGCCTGGGCGTCCCTCTTGGTCATTTCCTTGAACTCCAACGATGGGGATCGTTGATGTCCGTACATCTAGAGGGGAAAAATATTTCCGGTCTCATTTCACGAATTTTTATCGAAGTCACAAAATTAATTTTCATTAGAGTCCTACCTCCATGACTGAATACAAATAAAGAAATCTGTCTCCATTTTATATCCAAAATTATGTGAAAATAGTCAATTTTAATAAAAAATACGTCAATCTTGACGAAAAATCTTCGAATTTTTGCTAAAGAATTCTATTTTACTTACGTCATAGTTCTCATCGAAGCGATTAGTTTGAGTTATATCAATGGGCTTAGTCTTGGATTTAAACATTTTTAAAAGTCTTCTCGGTAACAAAATTATGTGACGAATATATTCTAATTTCTGAACAATATTGTGTCATTTGGAAATTTGGGCAAATAAATAGATAAGTTATAAGTCATTGTGTATGAGCAAGCAATTATTGAAATCAGCTATCCAAATAGCACTTAGTCCATATGCTGTCGGTATTTCTGGCCTTTCAAGTCGACAATAAGTTTTCAGTGACTTTGATTACTTACCTGCTTTTTCATATGATGAGGTAACGCTGCCATTTTGGATGGTTTTCGAGGGCCTGGAGATTTTTAATGGCGTCCAACAACTTGACCGGGATTCGTCCTCTAAAGAAAAGAACAAGATCAAGCATAACATTGTGTACAACCAAGTCATATTATGAAAGTATAGTCTGGAGCCTCGCAAAAACTCGTAAAACCTGTTTGGAAATCATGCATTTTTAGTAGAACTTTTTGATGATATACTCAATATCGTGACTATTTTCCGTGAAACTCATTGAAGCAATTCATTATGCATATTGTTTTCGCCGAGGATTTTCTTAGAAATATTTAGGTCAATGTTGTTGTCAAACTATTTATGTTCTAAGTATTTAGGTCTAGAAGCATATTTCGTACCCCCCGAAACAGCCTTGTTTTTGTGGTCATTTTTCAAGCTTCAACACCTGCATCCCCTTCTGTAGAAAAATTGTGTGAAATTCCAGGAAAAATAACGAATTTCAAAATGGAGAAAAACTCGCGAAAACGGGACGAAAAAAATCACAAGCCCCATTTTTCCTAAAATTCACGAAAAAAAAAGAAATAAAACTTAGGGTAGATTTTTTCGTGAAACTTGCATTACTCCCTCATTTATTGATGTACCAAATAAACCAACTACATGGTGATTTACACTCTGCTAGTTGTATAGTTGCTACCATCACCAGTTAATAGAGACATTATTATATTAGGCTGTAGGCAGAAGATCAAGAGGGGGAGGTTAGGTTTTGTACTTTTTGTATGTAACAGAGTCGTCACCGTCACGGCCGACGGGCAGTCGTTTTAGACAGGAAATATTTGGGATGGGCGGACCAAAGCTCCAAAACGTACTGATAGTGTTACACTCACTCGCTCTTCTCTTTGTAACTACAGTATGCAGACTATGCTCTACCTTTCCTTCTTGCTCTGGGACTGCCTCGAGTTTGAGCTGTAGGCTAAGAACTAAATAGAGTCGTCCGTACAGGAGTAGCAGCATTTCAGCAGAAGCCAGCAGGCAGTCTCTTGAATCATTGGTATTTTTGGGGACGAAAAAACTCGTGAAATTGTGAAGTCATTATAATGGCCACCAGTAGGTTGGCCTTGCTGCTCGGCCTCTTCGGCCTCGCCTTCCTCGGGGTGAGGTCGGTGGCCGTGCCCAAGGACGAGTTTGTCGGGAGCGAGTTCAGCTGCGGCCACTTGTACTACAGGACCCTCTTCCTCGACGAGGCCTCGAGGTCGCTCTATGTCGGTGCCATGGATCGCGTGATCAAGATCGACAACCTCGGGAACATCAGCTCGACCGACTGCAACCGGGATGCGCTCGTCATGGAGGCCAACAACGTGGGCAATTGCATCTCACGAGGCAAGTCCAAGGATTTTGATTGTCGCAACCATATACGAGTAGTCCAGCCGATCGGCGACGGGAGTCGTCTCTATGTCTGCGGGACCAACGCGCACAGCCCCAAGGATGTCGTGATCTATTCCAACTTAACGCATCTGGCCAGGCACGAGTTCTATCCCGGAATCGGCGAGGGCGTCGCCAAGTGCCCCTTCGACCCCGAGGACAACTCGACCGCGGTCTGGGTAAAATCGGGTAACCCTGGCGGCCACCCAGCCATCTACTCTGGAACCAATGCCGAGTTCACCAAGGCCGATGCGGTAATCTTCAGGGGCGACATCTTTGATGAGAAAACTGGCCGTAGAGAGTACACCTTCAAGAGGACGATCAAGTACGACTCCCACATGCTGGACAAGCCCGACTTTGTCGGCAGCTACGAGATCGGCGACTACGTCTACTTCTTCTTCCGTGAGACGGCAGTCGAGTACATGAACTGCGGCAAGACCATCTACTCCAGGATTGCCCGTGTCTGCAAGCGGGACACAGGTGGCAAAAACATTCTCCACCAAAATTGGGCCACTTTCTTGAAAGCCAGGCTGAACTGTTCCATTCCCGGGGACTTCCCCTTCTTCTTCAACGAGATCCAGGATGTCTTCAAGCCCTCGTATGACGACAGCACCTTCCACGCTGTCTTCAGCACGAACCAGAACGGCCTCAGAGGATCAGCCATCTGCTCGTTCAACCTCGAGGATGTTGAGGCTGTTTTTGAGGGCAAGTTCAAGGAGCAGGCGACCAGCACATCAATGTGGTTGCCTGTGCCATCGGCCAAGGTCCCTGAGCCGAGGCCGGGTCGGTGCGTCAAGGACACCCGCGAGTTGCCCGACACCGTTCTGAACTTCATCAGGAAGCACTCCTTGATGCACGCTAACGTCCCCCACGACGCGGCCTCGCCGGCCTTCTTCCAGCGGGATGTGGTGTTCACCAAGATCGTCGTCGACGAGGAGGTCACACTGTCCCAGTACGGCTCCCGCGGCGACAGGTTCACGATCTACTACGCGGGGACGAACGACGGCAAGATCTACAAGGTCTCGAGGTGGAGGTCGGACACCACCGGCAGGTTCGAGTCCACCGTGTTGGACATCATCGAGGCCACGGCCCCGGAGGCCGTGCGGGCGATGACGATCTCGAGGGAGTTGAAGACGCTGTACGTCACCTCGGACTGGTCGATCAAGGCCATCCCATTGGCGAGCACTTGCAGAACCAGCTACACCAATTGCGTTCAATGCGTACGAGATCCGCATTGTGGGTGGAATCGTGAGCACGGCCTCTGCTCGGCCTTCGCACCCCACCTCATCCAGGACCCCAAGGGCCTCGTGCCGGGGGTCTGTGAGACGTCCTTGAACAGGCAGAAGATCTTGGCGAATTTCGGCAGCGCTCTCCACTTGAGGTGCGACATCTCGGGAGCCGACATTGTCTGGTTCCACTACAACGATGCCGGCAAGAGGACCAGGATCGAGGAGGCCGCCGGGAAGCACGTCCTGACGCAGGACAACGGGCTCGTGATCATCGGGGTCGGCGAACGGGATGGCGGTCAGTACGATTGTCGTCTTCACAGTGGCGAGACGATCTCCAGCTACAAAGTCAGCGTGGACTTCCAGAGGTGCGCCGCCCCGAATAAAACGGCCGACTACCAGAAGGCCTATTCGGAGTGGTGCAGCGAGTTCCAAAAATACCGATCGGCTCTTCAGTCGTGGGAGAAGAAGAAGCACCAGTGCTCCAACATGTCGCCCAACAACCCGGCGGCGTCAGCATTTGGTCAGACGAGTCCGTTCTTCTGATGATCTTGTTCCCAGCATTGTCAACCCAAACCTCAGCCCCAGCTTAAATTCATTCAGATGTGACCCCCCAGTTTAACGTAGAACATTAGTTCCCCGCAACTTGCCTTATGGACAACCTCTTGATATTTAAGAAGTGCATTAAACTTAAACTTTAAGACAAGCAAAGACTCAAAATGGAATCTCATTTGCAAGCCATAGATGAAAATTCAGTATTCAAATGTGTGTAAAAATGATGTGACTTACCAAAATGACTTAGAACGAGAACTGTAGATGCAGCAAGCTCAAGAATGTATTAACCTCTTTTAGCACAAACACAAATTGTTACCACTGTAAAAATCACCAAGTTCAAGTTGAAATATAAAACGGAATTGTCACGAAACACTTGAAAATCTGGACAGCCATTTGATTTCTGATTTGATTTGATTCGGTTCGGAGCAGATTTTTTCTCTGTTTTGTTTTCAGTCAATTTCAGGCGCGCTGATTGGCTAAGGCATTGTTTCTTTATTTTTTGACCAATCAATTAACAGTAAAAAGAGAGCAACTATTTTGCATTGCAATGAGGCTAACAGGCAACAGAATTGAAGAGAACACTGAACAGTAGTGTAGTCAATCGTTTAGTCAATCGCAGTAAATGTATTTCAATATTTAAGAGCCTAAAGAAAAGAAAGAAATAAGTTACAAAGAGTGGTTTTATCATAAAAAGCTAGATATTTATTCTTTGAAGTTCAAGTTGAAAGCCGCGCTCTTGCGGGTCGATCTTCGTGGGCTGTGGGATCGAAATTCTTCTCTCAAAGCTGGGGTCAATTTGACATTGTAAGAAGGATCGCGTTTTCTCGGAGTTTTCTTGCCACTTTTAACATCAGTCACATCAGTCGCTCCTCCCGGCATGGGCGTCAAAAATCCAAGATCGGGACGTGGCGGCCTCAGCTTTTCAGGGGTCTTGTCACCCTTTCTGTCTTCCTCCACAATCTCCGACATTGGCGAATCGAAGGCCATCAGGTTTTCCTTGGGCACGGCCATGCTTCTACGGGTCGGTCCGAAGGCAGCCGTGATCTCGGCTTGGACATTCTTGACCTGATCCTGGAGAACAATGTACTGTAGTTAGCAATGAGAATGAAATGACCAATGCAGACGCTAGCTTACTACCTCGTTTTCTTTGTTGTCCTCGTCATCAAGATCATAATCCAATTGGCCGCGGACGACAGGACTCGCCTCGCGGGACAAAGATCTCTTGGCGGACGCCGTCGCCGACATCACCATGAACGGGGTCATCCCGGCGGAGGCCGAAACCCGTTTGGTAAGGAGAGATTTTCTGAGAGCACTTCCATCTGACTTTCTGCCTCGAACACCATCGGCACTGTTATGAAAAAAAACATGATCAAGGATTGAAATATGAAATCATGAAATATTTACCTCTTTGATGGGGATGTCGGGTTAAGCGTTCTTCTTCGTTCAGCAGAGGCGAGTTTTTCGGCGATTTCCGCCGGACTCTTGGCTGGAGTATTGACGGAAAAGAAACCGCCATCAAAGTCGATTTGCTCTTCCTTCTCCTCGGGCTTCTTCTCCTTTGCTTCGGACATCTCCTTGTCATGGTTGACAACCTTGATCTCGGGGATGCCCTCGCTCTGTTTCTTAGCCTCTGCCATAGCTTTGCGCTTGGCCGCCATCATGGCTCTCAGATTGCTGGAGGCCTTTGCCTTTGCAACAGCGGGGACCGGCTTAGCTGTGGCCTTGGTCGTGGTCGTGACCTTTTTGGCCTTTTTGACAACCACTTCACTCTGCCACTTTCTAGCCTCAAGATTTTCGAGGTCGCAAAACTTGACCTCGACATCCTCAACTTGATAGAAAATCATTTCCCAGAATCCCTGAAAAAAGTGAAAATAATAACGAGAAACGAAAACATACTAGCCTTTATCTGTACCTGGAGATCCATGCAGGTGGTCTCCTTCTCGCCAAGGCCAAACTCGCAATTGTTGATGAGGCCTTCAAATTGGGGAAACCTTCCTTTGCGATCCATGATCAAGTGAGCCTGACCAATCACGGTCCTGATGTTGCCCTCGACATCGTCGTAGTTGGAAAGATTCTTCGGCACTGTCGTCAACTTGGCTTCCCATTTTGTGCACAGATCAGTCAGCTTCTTTGTCGTGTCAGCCAAAAGTTGTCTGAAGTATTTCACATCCTTGACTGGTTCTGGAATCAAAGACTCATCTTAGAATTTTAGTAGGCAGAAAAGATAAAGTCTCTTACCTTCATCAACGTCCATATCTCCACCAGTAGGATCCTTCTTGGAGCTGAAAACGGGCAAAATCATGATTGAAATCTTTATATAAACGGCTTGGAGTCACACAGAAAACGCTTTTGTTGTTGTTCTGGTTAATCTCAGTTGCGTCAAACGTCAAAAGTGGCGGGAAATTCAAAATGCTCACCTTCCAGATGGATCGTCGAGTCCAAGAAGCTCAGCAGGCGTTTTTCCGAGTGTCCGGCCTTTCGTCATTCGCTTTTTGTCACTGGTAGTTCCTCTTTCGAAAATGATGTTATTCACACGACCTAAATTCAACAATTAAAGTACTTTGGATGGACTGAAAAAAATGTATTCTTACCGATCGGAGAATGTTTTGCAGCCCCAACGCCCTCGATTAAAGGAGATTTAAGCGGGGTGCCTGCCATGTTGCGCTTGGGTGTTGCAACCATCTCCGGGACAGCATCATGGATCTCGTCAAGTTCCTCTTTGGAAAGGTCTTCAATTTTGGTGTCAGTCGGAATGTCAACGGTCTTTTTGTTCTGCTTCTTGTCGGATTTCTGGGGTTTCCCTGAGAAAGTGGGTTTTGGCCTCGATGAAGACTTGGCCATTTCCTAAATAAAATTGTTGTTAGTAGCCGCAAAGAAAAATTGAAGATGACTAAGTAGATATTCAAACCTTTGTGGACGAAGTTGGAGCTGGAGTTTTGACCTGAGATGAAGGCTTTGTCGAATTTTGCTTGACAACCGGCTTTTTGACGCTACTGACCGGTTCGGCTGTGGCTTTCTTCATTGCGGACGATCGAGTCTCTCGTTTTGTACTAGACGGGACCTGAACAGGGGGCTTGTTCACGTTCAAGGGTTTGGTCGCCAACGGGGCTCTCTTGCTGTTAGATCTGGTCATTGTCGAATTAGTCGTCGCAGTGCTGTTGGTCTTTCCGAAGCGGAACACTTCGTTCCGCCCTTGAGGCCCCCTTGTCCCCGTTGCGTTCTTGGTCATCTTAAAGGTCCAGGCAGGATTCATTTCTAAAAAATATTCTGTCGCATATAATCCAAATCATTGATCATATTTGTCGCTATTACCTGTGCTAAATTCAGACAAGGGGTAGTGGACAAAGCCGGCCTTGAATGGCGGTTTCTTGGTCTTGGCTTCGGTTTGCTTTTTCATCTGCTTTTGCTTTCGAAACTCCTCCAAACGTTTCTTGCGTTCGTCGGCACTCCGTTCCTTGATTCTCCATGGCTGTTGATTTTGCTGTTCATCGTGATCGGATTCGCCTCCACTGAGGTCGACATTCTCGATAGCACGGCCTCGGTTTGCAAACATGTCCCTCTTGTTCCTTCTCATCTTGGCCAAGTCCAATGCTCTAGTCTTGCGATCGGCAGCTTTCTTTCCCTCGTTTTTGAAAAGTTCTTGCCTGAAAAAGGTGAAATTTAAATTCAGGCTTTTGCAAATTGCAAGACTTGGAAGGTCGTCTCTTTCTTACCTGGTGTAGCTTCGAGTCTTCTTGGCAGAATTCTCCGATCGGCTCAACCCACGTCTAGTCACAGGTGCTGGAGATGGGGCTCCCACAAGCAAAGTTTTCAAATCCATCCAAAAATATGTTTGACGCTTTTTCAATTTCGAATTTTGTCACGAATGTTCGAGTTTGTTTTTAATTTTAAACCGCTTGGCGGGTAATCTTGTTCTCAGTTTCTCATTTTCAAGCTCGCTCATTGGCTAAATATATCATCAGCGAGCCAATTAAAACACAATAAATCAGATTGTGCACAGTTCCTACATTGGGTGCGCAATTTGAAAAAGGAAGACATGATACACAATTCTTTTTTAGATGTAACATGCCGACTTCTTTCTCGAGAGAAAAAAGTAAACAAAATGAAAACTCATGAAATCGTCGAAGAAAGAAAATTGTGAATTGTGATAAATCTTCGAAAACTAATTGAGTAAGCAATGTCAACCATGTCAACCATGATCTGGGCAACTGTGAGGCCCGCATTGACGCTGAGGACAATAACCCGAAAATGTCCCAACCGGAGGCGGATCGGATTTTGGTGGGGCCACGACACACTTGAAGATCAAGAGGCCCGACGAAAGGCAGAGGAGAAAAAGAACCTTGTGGTCTGGAACGATCCCGACAAGAAGGATCTGGTCAGTGCGAAAGACAGGGACAAAGAGAACCAGATTGCCATCATGAAGCGAAACGTCTACCTCCCAGTTCGAATAGAAAACGAACAATTGAGCTTAGAGTTGGGTTTCGACCGCTCAAGAATGAGTCTAGTCGACTGGGCGTACAAGATCCGCTATCCATACTTTGCTTGGTACACCGATCCAGAGTTTTACGCCACTGAACAGTACGTTTTGCTGCCTTCTATCAGTTTCCATTTCTGATAAACACTTTTTTCCAGGAGAATAAAAGCCTACAAGCGGCTGATAATGTCCCAGTCGTTCGTGTTGGAACGACTGACCAAGCTAGGACCCGATTTAGCAGCAGCTCACTTTCTGATCGCTCGTGGATGCGCTGTCAAATTTCAAGGCATCCCTGGGTGGATGCGTGCAAACAAAAAGAACATGACGCCTGATACGATACCGACAGCCTATGAGCCCGGCCTCTACGTCGAGGCTATCGACGCCGCCTACTCTCAACTCATCTACGAGGGCCTCCAGAACATCAAGGGTCTCTTATACCTGAAATACCTGGACTTGAGCTTCTCCCCTATGATCGACGAGTGGTGTCTGGATCGGATAAGTGGCGAATTTTCAGGCTCTCTGGAATATCTCGACATTTCCGGTTGCTACAATGTCAACTTCAATGGTCTCGAATGCTTGTGGCGGTTGAAAAAACTAAAAGTTTTGGTCTTGCGTGACATGGTAAGGTTGGATGATTCCAAACCGACCAGTTTCTTAATTTTTGATCTTGCATTGTTTCAGGAACACATCACGGATCTGAAGATCATTTGTTTGATGTTGGTGGATGCCCTACCAGATCTGGAGATTCGCGGAGTGGACTATCTTGACACTTCACTGTTAGAGGGGACAGAACACGAAGACCTCCTCAAAGACAAGGATCTGTTTTTGACTGCGGATTCCAATGTTGAAAATGATGATCAAACGAAGCTTGTAGAGCCCCCAAAGTCAGAAAGTGATGACACTGAAAATCCAAAGCAGGCATCAGTACCCAGTAAATCATGAATAAATTGGAATGCTGTTTTGGTTGATCTGCTAAAACCAGCGGTTCATGGAGATAGATATTTATTTCGTAGTATATTTTAGAATGACAATGATGACAGCACAGTTTTGATTGTGATTTCTTTAGTGGTTTAATTTGGTAGGTGATGCTGAATAAGTGTGAAGAAGGTGTGCCAATAAGATTTGTTACTGTATGTAGAAGAGAATAGATTTGAATCAATCATATTTAATATTAGTAGAACAACAGCTGATCTGATACATTTTGTATTTATTTTTGTAAGGCTCCTTATGGGTGGTTGTGGTGAGAGATGGGTTGGTTACTGTAGGTAAAATCTGTCCAAGCAAGCTTTGACAACAATAAGGTCGACGTCGACAACATCAACAAAAACAACAACACTGTGGTGGTGACAGTTTAAAAGGAGGACTCGGCACTCCGCGTGACTAGGTGGACAGGGTGTGACGGACTTCGGGCCAGCCTCTTCTTGGGGATCTTCTCCAGGGAGTTGGACAGCAGTGCGAACTCTGGCCGGTTCTCGGGCGGGAACGTCCAGCACATGACCAGGATGTCCTTGACATCCTTGGACGCGGTCAGGTTGGCCAACGTCGGCCTCATGCCCTTGCCGACCATCCAGATGATTGTCTCCGGGGGCTGATCCTTCCAGGGCCACTCGCCAGTCAGCATCTCGAACCAGATCGTCCCGAAGGCGTAGATATCACTGGCCTTCGTGAACGGCAAGTCCTCACCTTCATTGGGTTGGACTTTTAAAGCTCTCATGATCTCGGGCGCCAGGTAGCACAGCCAGCCTTTGGGGATGCTCATGCACTCCCTGAAAATTCAAAGAAAAATTAAAATCGTTGACAACGACATCCTGGATTAGATCTTATCAAGTCCTCTTACTTTTGCGTCAGGGCCGAGGAAAACTCGAGGCCGACCTGGCGAGCGCACAGACGACGCGCCACGTTGACGAGGCCAAAATCGGTGATGATGGCGCGACCGTTCTCCAGGAAAATGTTCTTGGTCTTGAGATCCTTGTGGATGATGCCCTTGTGGTGGAGATAGCCCATGCCCTGGGCGATTTGTTGAGCAATGATGAGGATCTTGTTCATTGGAAACTTGTCCTTTCTCAAATGCAGGTGGGTGAAGAGGGTGTTGCCTGAAAATATCCAATTATTAGCACATAAAATCACCAACAGCAACAAGAATAATCTTTTGATTTCACTCACCTTTACAAAGACTTGTGACAATCGCCAACTTGGGAGGGTTCATGCAGGCGCCCATGAAAAGGATTACATTTTCGTGACGAGTGTTGCGATAGGTAGCAACGTCGAGTCGAAAAGCTTCCAGGGTGGCCTCGGAGTCCTCGATGTTCTCCAAGTCAAGGATCTTGACAGCGACGTCTCCGAACCACTGCCCTTGATGGACTAAAAAGAGACAAACCGTACAATGTAAATATCTTCACATCAACTTGCGATCCATGATCTTACCAGTTGAAAACCGTCCCGATCCGATCTTGTCACCGATCCTCAAGTCCTCGTAGGGGATGTCCCACTCGCGCATGGAGATCGAGGTCTGCCTCGTCGCCATCCAGGAGTTGGACGAGTCATCCACGGACTGCATGGAATCTTGACTGTCGAGTCGGTAAGCAGTGTTGCCCGATCCCGAAGATCCTGAAAAATAACTTTGTTTTTCACCCGGCTTTCTCTCAAATTTTACGATTTGTTTTCTAACCTGACAGAGTCTTGTCGCTATCGTTGGACTTCACGGAATCGACGACCAAGCTTGGACTGGACACCTTGGATTGTTGATGATGCTGTAGTTGAAGGTGTTGCTGCTGCTGCTGCTGTTGTTGAAATTGTTGTTGTTGTTGTGGATGCATCTGCATTTGGATGTGCTGTTGCTGTAGTTGCTGTTGCCGACTGTAATCTTCTTGTTGGTGGAGCATGAGCGAGATGGCCGGGTCGGGGAAGGTGAACTTGGTCCTGCTGTTGTGGTAGACGGACGCAGAGTGCGGTGTCGTCGGCTGCGACGTCACCATGACGGCGGGCGAGCTCGGGGTGGACGAGTTGCAGCTCGACGTCGACGACGAGTCTTGGAACGAGGGGATGTGCAGATTCGGGTTGTGGCTGGCACCGATCACGAATGGCCGGCCGGCCGCGATGCCCTCGGGCCCCATCCCCATGCCTCCCATGGGGGGACCCCGATCGCTGCCCCCGGACCCTGCGCTTCCGGCTCCCCCGCCGCCGGTCATGTTGATCACGGGACGCGGCATAATCGGCGAGCCCTTCATCGTCCACTGGTGATAGTAGAAATTGACGAACCCCTCGGGGAGACCGCAGGAAGGCGGAACACTTGGCTCGCAGTCTCTGTGACACTTGTACTTGCATTCTTTGCACTTCAGACCTGAAATCAAATCATTTGTCATAGGCGTCCAGGAATGATCCTAGCATGGATTGTATCTACTTACCATTGATCATGACTTCTCCACATAGGGCGCACTTGCCGGGCTTGTAGGTTTTCGTAAAGCGATGCTTGATGTTGTGTCCGACACTCCGGGGAGTCCTTGGCGACTTTGGTACTTGCAAAGTTTGCTGGTGTTGACTGTTTGCCGAGGACGGCGATGACGACGACAGGGGCCCGCGGTAGGTCTCGTTGGGGTCGTAGTAGGTCGGGGGCGACTTCGGGCTGGCGATAGGCGACGGCCCCCCGAACCCGCCGTGGTGGTTGATGCTGTCCAGGACCGGCTCCGTGGGCAACCTCTGCTGCCTGAACACGGTCTTGTGCGTCGAGGACGCCGCTGTCGTTACGGTGTCACCACTAATCGAGTTGTTGATCCGATTGTTGTCGGTGTTCGCCGACGAGACGACACTAAAGGAGGACATGTCCGAGGCCGAGGTCTTCATGCCCGACGAGTGGGTGGTCGAGGTCACATGTGAGGCTGACGACGACTGCGACGTGATCATGGTCGTGTTGCTCGTGAAGGCCAATCTGGTGGGTTGAGCCGAAGGCGGAGGTGGCAGAGGAGCCGCCATCGAGGGCGACGATTGGTTTTGGACTTCTCCATCAACCACATTGTTGTGCTCGTGTATCGCGGCATTGGCCAAGGCGAGGTCCTTGGCATTCGGGGTGGTTGTCACGCGGTTGGCAAGCTCTGACTCGTGCGACTTGGACTTGATCAGGTGGCCGACGTCCGCCTTCTGGATGCCGGTGGAATGTTTTCGTACAGGGGGCGGGGTCTTGCCCGACGAGGAGGACGGGATGCTCTCCTTCTTGACGCCGTTGTTCCCGTTCCCTCCTCCTGACGGCTGTTGGACAACGACCGCCCATTGCGGGGTGGTTGGTGGGGTGACTTTTCGATCGTAATGGGGTAGCAAGGCGGGCGGCGAGAGGGTAAGGCCTGGCGACGGGGGCGGGATCGAGCTGCACGAGCTGAGGCTCGACGCCGTCGAGTCGGCCTTCGGTATCGCCTTCATCGAGTTCGGCATCGGCCAACCTTGGCCTTGACCTTGGACTCCGCCACTGTTCAAGTCCATGATGTTCTGACTCAAGGACTTGTCGTGTTTCGGAGAGGCCGACTCGTCCCTTCGACTGTGAGCGTTACTGTTCCGCTCCACTTTCTGCTGTTTGGGATGGTGATGGTGGTGGTGATGGGAGTGATAATTTTTGGAGTTTGTAATGACAGCTGCATTCTGGTTGCTAGCCGTCGAATCCCACGACTCCCAATAAAGCTCCAGGTTTCTGACATCGGTGGCGGACATGCCGTTCAATAGAAGGTCGGTGTATTTTCGGAGGTTTTGAAGTGCTCGTGAGAGTCGTCGAAGATCTTCCGTTCGTTGCGAGACGGACAATCTTGTCTGTAGAAGAAGTCTGTCCAACTCCGATTCGGGCTTCTCCTTCAACACTTCCAAGGACGAAACGCTTTTCTCCAGGATTTCCACGGACTCTTGGGTCACACCGACCACTTTTAACCACTGGCGAAGCGAGGGATACGCGCTCAATTGGTTCGAGCCCGTCGTGCCCAGAGCCGCCTTGGTGATCAACTGCTTACTGAAATGCTTTATCAGTTTGCCTTCCAGCGTCCTGATTTCTTGCTTTGTCAACTCTGAAATTAAAATCGTAGGCTTTCAAGTCACGAGAAGGAAACCGCAAAAGACGATGTGATCTTACCTGACGTCGTGGCCATCTTCGTTCGGAGGTCCTCCAGATGCTCGGAGTTGATGTCGATCAAAAGCTGAGCATCCTGGCAAGTCCTCAGGGCCGTTTCTACGGCCTGACTGTCGTCTGGCGAATGGATGGCTGCCATTTTGAGCTCGCTAACACTTTTGAGTTCGGATTTTTAACTAACTGCTAGTAGTAGGTTTCTTTGGTATATCTCCCTTCTTCGTTTCAACTCCGATGGCGCAGGCTGGTCCGCTCAAGTTGGCATGGTCTTGACTCACGTGCTATGAATCTGCTACCAGAACAAGATCATGGTGAAGATCACCGGGGGCAACACATCGTCGCCGTCGGGTTCTCACTTCCAGCCTTGCCTTTTGCGTACTATGTTATTTTCTTCTGCTTCTTCGCCACAAGCTTCTCTCAAATGTACGTGCGAAGCAAAGCAAGCAGCCTTTTTGAGCTGAGGTAGAGAGAACTAGCTGCAGTACGAGCTCCAGCCACTACCAAGCCGTCGCCGCGGCCAAATCGACGACGACAACGTCGGCGGTGGCGACGAGAAAAAGGCCGTACCAGCTGTTGATCAATAGTAGGCCGACGGGAAGGCCGCCGTCTCGGTGCAGCTGGTGTTCCTTTGTAGAGGGCCACCGAATCACCTCCTGGAACTCGTTCCCTCCTCCGTGAATTCAGCTCATCTTCTTGACACTTGTCTTGGCACTCACATGATGAAACCAGATGCCTGGGACAACTTTGAAATCCAAATTGAAGGCTCGCCAAGTTCGGATTTTCAAGGATTTTTCATTTTTATGCCTTCGTCCCCAAGGGATTTGTAAATAAACAATTTTGGTAAAATAGTAGAACCATGGTTTTTTTATTAAAAAAACTTGGCCACTACTTCGTTTTGCATAAGAATTTTTAATGTATAGCTAGCTTAAAATTAGCTAATTATGGCCAAATTACGCTTATTTAGCATATTAACGTTAATGGAAACCAATTTCTCCTTTTCTTTATTGACATTTTTCAAGTGGTTCTCCTGCCCGTCCGCCGACAAATCCGTGCAGGGCTGGACGCGAGCGGGAACAAAACTGAGAACTCTAGCAAGCGACGACGGAATTCTCCTGGTTTGTTGTTTAATGTTTTGTTTCGATTGCGAAACAAGATTTTGTGATGGTTACTGTTCGCGTTTTATGAGTAATTTTTCAAAGATTGTGACGAAAAAAGTATTATTGACCAAGCCAAGCAACCATGACGATGGACCCGACAGAGTTGCGCATGAACTTGTCGTCCTTGCAAAGGATCGACCCCTACATTACCAAGATTGTGTTCTCCGCTTCCAACGTAAGTCCTCTCAAAGCCGGGAAGATCTTGATCTTGACCTTCGTAATCGTGTTTCCAGGTTGCTCTGTACGATTACGACGATACTCAAGAGTGGGTTGAGACGAAGGTGAGCGGGACATTTTTCGTTTACGAACGAAAATGCGAGCCCTACTACGGATTCCTCATCTTGAACATGAAGACGCCGGAGAACTGGATACAGCCGGTGTCGAGCGACATCGAGCTCCAGGACAAACACCCCTTCCTCCTGTACAAGAACAAAGTGAGACTCAAAACAGATCATCTGGTGGTTTCTGGCGTCAATTTCATTTCTCGCTTTCTCCTCAAACAGGACAGTATTCATGGAATTTGGTTCTACGAAGAGCAGAAGTGCAGTATGGCGTATTCTATGTTAAGCAAGCTTGTGGACAAGGTATCGAGCGGAGTCGCGGGTGATCAGGGTAGTAAGCAACAGGGTCACCACCAACAGCAACAACATCAGCTACAGCAACAGCTTCAAGGAAACAAAGGCCAAAAAAGCCAGTCGAACGGCACGACCTTGGCCGACATGTTGAGCAACGCTGGAACCAAAGGGTAAGCTCAAGAATTTGCCAAGGGGAAAAAGAACAACAAAGCCGTAGCTAGCTGAGATTTTGTCGTTTCAGAAAACAAACAAACAAGCCGAAAGCTAGTCCGTCTGGCGGGGAGAAATTGCTGAGACTTCTCAGCAGCAATCCTGAGGATCCACCCCAGGTCGGCAACACCGACACCCAAGCGGTCACCATGGTCAACCAGAACAGGAACAAGAACGCCAACGTCAAGGGCGGCGGCAACAAGTCCAACAAGAAGTCGAACCCCAAGACGAATGCGAACATGGTGGAGGCGCCTTCGGGCAACAGCGTGGCAGCCTTCTTCGCTCAGGCCAGCCAGCATGAGCAGCAGGGGGGTAGTGTGTCACCCGCGGGGTTACTACCGGGGATGCAGGGTCTAATGGCACAGCAGCCGAAACCCGAGCCGCCCAACGTAAGATTTCACAGTCAGATTCTGGAATTTTCATCTCTGTTTCAATCCCGTCAAATTCTCCACAGCCGTTGCAAAGCCTGTTGGAAAATAGTGCTGGAGGCCTGCCGCCTCTGCCGCCGACGGCCAAGTCTGCCCTCGACCTCGAGTCCGAGAACGTGAACATCAACGGCAACAACCTGGCGAAGAAACTGGAGCCCGAGCCGCCACAGCTTCTCAGCCCGATGGTTTTTGGCGGTACCGGAAGTGCTCCGAGAGCTCCGCAGCCTGTTGTGACCTCGACGCCGATGATGATGATGATGGGCATGAACTCGACCGGAAGTCCATTGCTGAACGGGGGCGGGTTGAGGCCCCCCATGATGCACCCGATGGGTCCCCAGGTGACTCCTCTGACTCAGGAGCAACTTGTTCAGGTATGCCATCAAAATCATAGCACCGTTCCAAAAGACTCGATTTCACCGATATTTTTTTGCAGGCATTTAACCATTTGCTGAGGACAGATCCTAACTTCATTGGAAGGCTGCACCAGGCGTACGTTGAGAGCTTGAACACAAAATTGCATTGAAGATCAGAAACGAGTTGTGTATCAACCTTGGCGTTGAATTCTTTATAAAGATCATCATCATTCAATAGAATTATTCTTTCAACGAAAACCTCTCGGCAAAAAAGAGAAAAATGTTATTTTTTTTTAATCTATCTATCTTCCCCCTTCCTCCTTCTTGAGGTTGAACAAGAAATGAAGAATGATTTCAAATGGATAGATTTTTATTTTGCTTGATCATTTAAAAGACAACCTCCTCCTCTTGTTGCTCGGCTGCGACATCTTCGTCCTCGCCGAGGCCGGTGTCTTCTAGAAAGTTTTCGAGGTCGGATTTAAGCAGCGTAACAGAATCCTGGAGAGCTCGCATGCCACGTTCAAGTTCAGCCTCTTCGTCGTCGCCGTTGCTGTTCATGGCGACGGCCTCGCCGGCCCCCATGGCAGGCAAGATGTCCAGCGGATCGGGCTCGCTGACGCCTAGCTCACTACCCGTCTGTTGTGCTCCAACTTGACCTTGATCAACTACTTCTCTTAGCTCATTTTCTTGCGAAGGGACCTCTTGTTCGACTGAAAATCCCTCGGCAACTGATTCCTCTTGAGCTAAGGCATCGTTGTCGATTATGTCTTGGATATCATTGGTCCATACTTCTCAAGAAAACTCGTGAAAATGACAAAAGATTAAGAAAATCAAGCTTTTGCCTACCTTCCTCGGACAAAACTGCCTGACCCAAAGCCAAGATTGACACTATTGAAATGATCAGCAATTTGTCTAGCAGCGTCATCTTCATTGCGACAATTAGTCTCTTAGATAAAAGGCAACACTGTAATT
>JAAUYL010026191.1_pt1 | contig 32839 bp, 18 predicted proteins | sample 7278011 | NCBI WGS metagenome assembly JAAUYL01 (sample SAMN14350225, study PRJNA611818) | marine sediment metagenome | isolation source: surface marine sediment (1.8m) | place: French Polynesia: Moorea | collected 2018-08
CATCCACCAACAACAAGCGATCGCTAATAGATAATTCCCTAATAAATTTCACTAATTCCTGCCAAGATAAACTCCCCAACTCCGACTCAACATTTCCCTTCCCTTGAGGCAACTTTCCTTTCTCCAAAGTTTCTAGCAAATCATTTAGTAGGGGTGATTTCCTTCGGAATGCTTCGCAAACGCGAATCACCCCTACAGATAGGGTATAATTCGACATTTTGCGTAATATCATGTCCGCTGGTATCGTTTGTGTAAAAGCTAGGGTGAATATCTACAGGAAATTTAAGTTTTTTCCAGCTTTTAAACCTTTTTTACTTCTCTCCTAGATAACTAAAGCCTTCTTCCTTCTCTCCTAGATAACTAAAGCCTTCTTCCTTACCTTACAATACCGATGCTACCGGACATAATATCATCTATATTTTCAATTTCCTCCAAACGTTTTTGATAAGTTGCGATTTGATATTCAATTGCCTCATATCATGTCCGCTTGAATCTCAGTGGAGCAGTTTTCACTTTGGTAGACTACATAGATCCTATCTTAAAGCCAAAATCTCTGTATTCTATCTTAATGAAAACTGCTATAGAACCCATTTGGTATTTTTGCAAAAGTGCGGGTTTTTGGTACAGGAGTCAGGAGTCAGGAGTGAGAGAAATAAAATAGGGAAAAAAAGTAGAAAAATACCTCTAGCTCCCCACACTTCCCACACTTCCCCACCCTCCCCATCTATTAAAAAAATAGAACCCAAATTGGTTCTATAAACCGATCGCTATTGCTAATAAAATCAAACCCAATAGCGTCAAGCTCTAACTAGGAAATCATCTGCCTCCAAAGATACTCCATTAGAGAAAATAGCAAAGCGATCGCCATCTCCCAACCCATTTTCTATACCATTAGGATTGTAATATAAGGTACTATTAGCAGAGTCATAAACGATTGTCGCATCAGCGGTAAATACATCAGCTTCACTATCCACAACAGCAAATTCGCTACTATCTAGACTTTCTCCAGGAGTAGTTGCAATGGCAGTGAACACAGTCACATCCAAGATAATTCGATCTTGTCCGGATACAAAATCAGTAATTTCATCCACTCCTAAATTTGCTTCGCTAAATGTTTTATTAGCAGCAAAGATAAATTTATCCTTACTCGCTCCACCACTGAGAATATCGTCATCCTCTCCTCCATTGAGGCGATCGCGACCGAGACCGCCACTCAGACTATCTTCTCCACTGCCACCAAGTAAAGCATCGAAACCAAACCAACCAATTAAGGTGTCATTGCCATCATTCCCTTTCAGAGTATCGTTTTCATAACCACCTTTGAGAATATCGTCACCATCACCACCATTGATACTATCGTTACCCCGGTTGCCATAGAGTTCGTCATTACCAGCAAAGCCAAACATAATATCGTTACCACCGTTACCTTGCTCAACATCGTCTGCTGAAGTTCCCTGGAGTAGGTCGTTAGAACTAGAAGATATACTTGTTAAAATTTCAGAACCAGAAATCTCATCAACTAACTCAATATAACCTGTGCCAACTTCTCCTGCTTCCTCTGCAAAAAAGTCTTTGAGTGTCAGATCGTCTGCTGTTTGGAAACTGCCATCTTGGTTGACATCTATGATTAGATCGGTATCTTCTCGATGCAAGTCTGCCATAGAAGTTTCCATACCTTCAAGAGTCAAAGTTTCGCGACCAGCTATTTCTTCAATCTCCAGACCTCCAACATCAGCATCAGCAGCATTCAATTCAAATAATTCATTACTCGTACCGCCAGAAAGTACCCCATCTTCAGCATCCTCCACAGTTCTCACCGGTAATATTTGACCCCGAATGTCACCAGGTTCAGGATTTTGGTTTGTATGCACCTGGACGTAGAGGTTGCCATGAAATAGGTTAACTAGAGAAGTTGTCACTGGTTGAGTTCCAGGCATTTGAGCGGTGGGTAGAATCGCTATTTCCCCAGTAGGAACATCGCCTCCTTCTAGCAGACTTGCTGCAACTGTACTGCCTTCTGCCGTAGATATGGTGATATTTTCTGTTATCTCAACTGTTGCACCGTTGGCAAAGTTGAGCTGAGTTCCCTCAAAAATGTTGAGTTCGTCTCGGGGTTCCCCATCTAGTAGTTTGATACCTAAAGTGCCATCATCGTAAGCTTCAACAACTTCAATTTCTAATTCAGGAGCTGTCCAGTCACCATAAACCCCATCAGACTTAGGTTCAGAATGGCGAGCAAAATTGGCAGCAGCATCCGACCAATCCCATTTACCTGTAATTGTTTCATTTTCGTAGTCGATCTCAATGTCATCATCATCTACGGATGGTGCCCCAAAGATATTCAAAACATGACTCCCATTAGTGCCATAGTCGCGGTGGTGAAAGTGAATTTTGGTAACAGCATTATCGGTGGTACGTTCTGCGGGGTCTTCAATTAGATCGATTCCATTGAATTGAATCGTATATTCTATTTCTGTCTGTTCGGCATTGAGACTAAAAGTTGCAACTCCTGTAGCGTCTGACTCTACTCCATTTTGACTGCTGTCTAAGAAGGCTTTAAATTCTTGAGCGGGTTCAGTCGTGCCGAAGTTTTCCAGCAGATAGTTTTGAGCTGCCAGAATAATATCTTGGTCTGCATCAGGAGCGGGAGAGAGATTTTGATTGTAGAGAATATAAACAGGATCGGAAGGAATGCTACCAGGAATGTTAGTCTCAACCTCCACTGGCAACAGATAAAGTCCGTCATCAATACCTGTAGGTGAGGTGCCTGGCTGTAATTCCATGACATAATGCCAGTGATCGTTACCTGCCTGGTCATATTCTGCATAATAGTAGGGTTGTCCTTCTACAACAGCTTCCCCTGTAGTGACTTCATTTACAAATTCTACATACCATTCACCTTCATCATTGACCAACCAGTTTTCTTGATACCAGGTCATCACCTCTCCACCTGTGGTCACAAAACTTTCACCATCCCAGACCTTTAGTTCATCAAGAAAATTTACTTGGAAATAAGTATTGCGTTCGGGATCGAAAGAATCATCCACTGGACTTCCATCTACAGGAGTATCGTAGAACATATCTACCTGTGGTGTGAAACCAGGAAAATAGGATGCGTTATCAGTATAGCGATAGTCAAAGGCAGTATCTGATTCTTCTACTACTCGGTCATCCCAAACCCCAACTTGCCCTAAAGTAAGATAGTCATCAGAAAATAGATTGGTGTAGCCATTACTCACGCTATCATCTTTACCAAGATAGGCTCTGACTTTACCTGTTTCATCTTGACCAAGATAGAATTGTAAGCCGTGAAACACTCCAGAATAATATTTAATAATTTCTGGTAAAAAAGCTATCTCTGAAGTAACCGAACCAATGCGACTTTCTAAATTCCAAGTTCCACCTTTTAATGGGTTGCCCACCTGATGTTTTGAAGCAGCAATATTGGCTCCAGTTAGTTGATGTAAAAGTTGGATAAAGTTATTCGATTTACTGGCAATATTACAACTATAGAGTAATATATCGACAATTCCCCATTCTTGGAGATATCCACTATATTTGGGGGAGATTATGCTCGTTTATGGGTGTTTTTCCTAGATATAAAATACCAGGGTCACCATGACAAACAATGTGCAAACTATTAGTTGGATAGTCAGATAAAAGTTCGGTAATTTGTTCTATACCGTCACGGTTAGGGTCAATTAAAACAACTTTTGTTTGTGGAGTAACTCCTACAGCTAACTGGCGATAATTTTCTACTCTAGTGTCAATTACCATTAATCTTTTTTGCTGTTGGAATTGCTCTAATTTTTGATTAATTTCTGTTGACTCTATAGTTTTTTTTAAGATTGCATTCATCTTTACAAATCCTCAAATTGATAAAAGTTAGGAAAATACCCTAAGATCTTGGTAAATGTTTTGTCAAAAGACAATTTGTCAAAGATTAAGCAACTATAAAATATTGGATATGAATTGTGATATCAAATCCGCTTAATTCGGTATAAAAAAATGTTCCATCTTCAGTTATTGCTAAATCTTTCGGCGTTGGTGAATCAAGCTATGAAATCTAAATTTGCAAAATATAAAATGCTTTTTAATTATGAGTTAGGCAATCCCCATTTGAGAAAAATCATAGCCACGCATCACCAACGCCAATCTTTCTATATCTCCCCATCTCCCCATCTCCCCAGCATCTTTATCTAATTACACCAATGCTACCGGATTTGATATGAATTGGTCTTATCGTTAGCAGTTCATATTTTTTATCCTCGCCAAATAAATCATAATAATCCCTCTTGCCTTTGTATTAGACCTCTGGTGGAAAAGAGGGAGTAGGGAGTAGGGGCGATTTCCTACGGAATGCCCCTAATTACGCGAATCGCCCGTACAGAGTAGAGGGAAAGAATTGATTATTTATGTGCGATAATTGATTGTATTTTTTATTATCACCAGATGTCTATTACTTAACTATTGAATACAAGAAAAGGGGAGAATATTTCTCCCCTTTCAAAAGTTTTTTTTACTTACATTTTAGAGCTAGACGTGCTACTACATTCTTTTTCACCCCTAGTTCTAATTAACTTGCGGTTCCGAACCCTTCAATTCACAAACCATTCCAGAACAAGCGGGATCTTGAGGTCCCATCTCTGGTAACTCACTCGCTAACACATAACCATTCATCAACTCGGAAAAATTATCAGACTTACGCCGTTGCAACACATCCCCTTGCATTTTTTCATATTCCTCCTGAGAGATACGTTCAAATGGCAACCGAGGGAACGGTGCATCAAACCGCGCTAACAATGCTGACGAAATATAACCCTCGTCATCACGAATTGCTTCATAAATGCGTGTTCCCAAAGGTTCAATTTCTGCTTCCGTTAATAAAATGGTGCTACTGCTATTATGAGTCGTCCAATGTTTTTGTACTCCCATGTAAAAATCAAACATAGAAGTAGCGCTAAACTTCTCAATAGCAATCTCTTCAACTCCAGGCAAATCTATCCAAGATACCTGTACTGGAATTTCTACTAACCATTCTTGAGCGCGTTCGTCAAAAGGATCGTTCAACAAGTTGCCATTTTCATCTTTGCTTGACTGCCCAGGAATTACAGAATAACCGTAGTCAAGACAAGCTAATGCTACAGGGTCATTTTTGGCAAAAGTAATGCGTCGTACCCACCGCAACCCAAAAGGAGGATGCCAACCAGGAGCAGCGTTTGTTAGCAGAGATTTTGTCCCGCTAGGTTGAATAGTTGTACAACGGTTTGGACGTTTAAGGTTGTGGCGATCGCAATAATCCCACACCACCCGATGTACAATTTCGCGCCAACGGATTAAATATTCTGCCTCCTGTTGTTTAAAGTCTAGACCTTGAATAGTTTCCGGGCGACCTGCTTGCCACCAACGCAACCATTCAATACCAAAAGCTTTTACAAAAAAGTCGAATAAACCAGTAAAAGACACCCCAACAATAGGGTCTAATTCTCGACTATAACTATAGCGAGCTTCGACGAATTTATGGTTAAGTAAAGTTGCCACAGAAAGGGCGCCAGCAGTAAAAGCTTCCTCCTGTTCTTTATGATTATTTGGGTCAATTTGATTCAGATGAATTTCTGACAAATTGCAATTTCCTGTTAAGGTATTGCCAAAAACACCTTTATGAAATTCTGGTTCTTCAAAACAATAAGTGTCATGCAGTCCTGGCAATTCTTCAACACTTTGAATTATTTGATTTTTACCTTTAAATTTAGGTTCACATCCTTTACTTGTGTCTAGTCTTTGACAAGGAATTTCACTACAATCAGTTATTTGTAAGTAGTAAATGTCTTTATTTCTGGTTCCTAAATTAGTAGTAGAACCGCGATTCGCCATTAAGTTTACTGATGCACGAATACCACATTTTGTCAACAGTAATTGTAGTCTTTTTGCCCGTTCATAATCAGACAAATAAATTCTGATTCCATTACTGTTAGTATTAGAACCATCTGTATCTGCTAATCCGGCAATAAAAGCTAGAATTGCTGGTTTATTCCAACTAGCAATAATATTTAAAGCATCAGGTTCAGTTTGTAAACGATGCAGTAATTCTCCAGAGAATCCTAAATCAGTGACATCTACAAAAGTAGGTAGATAATTATATTGTCGTTCCACTGATTTATTACCAGCAACAATTAATTCAGCTTTGTGAGAATAAAGCCGAATTTTAGCATTACCATTTTTGTCTAATGTTCCATCACCTACAGCTACACCTAATGTATAAGCATAAGATAAATTGATAGAATCTCCATCCTGATAATCTATGACAAAAGGTTCCGTATGTAAAACATATTTGCTATGATTTAGCAAATCTTTTGTTTGTACTTCTTGATAGTTTTTACCAAACCTATCTTTAACAAAAAATCGGTGATATTCTGTCACATCAAGATAAGAACCATCCCCAAATTTGACCCGGTATAATTTTCTGTCTTTTCCTGTTTTGAAAGGAATTACTTGACTCCAACTTTTACCGTTCCAAACTTCAACTTTTTGACCAACAATATCTTTGATTTTGTGAATACTGTCGCGAGTAATTAATAATGTATCTTCGCTGACACAGTGAAAATTTGAACCAATAATTTCGCCACAGTTATGAACTACAAATCCATTAGCGTCAAACCGAGACGGTCCGGGAACGGTGCAATCATAAACAGTTTCTGTCCCATCGGGAGTAATAGACTTAACTGTTGCAGTGAAGCGGTCACGATTTAGTGTCCGCTTATATCCTTCTAAGACAAGAGTAAGCTTTTCACTTTTAACAGGATCTTTGAACCCAACAAGTTCTTGAAAAATTAGCAAGTTATCTTTAGAAACAACAAGTTCATGATTGGCTTTGCAATGATCAAAAGCAAGATCGCGATTAGAATCCGGTAATTTTCTTACGTTCTCACTACGTCGATTCTGGTAAACTGTTGAAATAATTCCTATTCGGGCTAGCATTCTTTGAACAATTAAAAGCGAATTTAGATTGCTTTGCGCTAAACGAATACTAACGCCTTTATTTTGGTCGCCTTGAACACTACCATCTGCATCAAAAATTCCTCGTAGAAAGCCACAATAAAAGTTGTAGCTACCACGTTCAATTTCTGAAGTTATAACTTTGTGCTTGCGGTTTATTCCAAACTTATCTCCTAAAACTGCTAACTTAGAAGAAGTTACTTGGCTCATGTTGTGGAGATTGTGATGACATCCTTTTATGTTAGGATGTCCTAAAGCAGAATTATTCAGGGTAGCAATTGCATACTCTAGCATTTCATTTTGAGATTTACCCCAATACCTAAGTATTCCAATGTCATTACCACTTTTAGTTTTGGCAATAGAGCCATCGCCAACCATACTTCCTAAAAGCCATCCTTCTTCAAAAGTTCCTTCACCGTCCCATTTTTGAATTTCTCGGTGATTGTGTAAACAAACTCGATCGCCAGGTTTTAAAGAAATAGCAGAAACCCATTCAGTATATTGTTTCTTTTGAGTTTGACTTATAATTTTAAGCACGAGGTGGTTTTCAGTTAGTCGGATTGAAAAACCTTCTTTAGTTTCCAGTTTTAAAATAGGTTTTGTCCCAGTTTCAAAAAATCCGTCAGGAGTTGTACTAAAAAGTTCTCCGTTAACAAAAGTGCCATGTTGAACGCCAATTAATTCCTTGACCTGACGCGCTCCAAACTCAGTATGAATCCAAGTATCTGCTGTTACACATGGGTTGAGTCCTAGACGAGCTAACCGATGTTCGAGTTCATCATTACTAATATTTGGATAGTGTTCTTGAAACCATTTTTTGGCATTATCTTCTCCATAAGCTTTCAAGAAATCACTCTTTATTTCTGGCGTTGAAAGTAGATCGCGATTAGCACGAGCAACTGCTTCACCTCCCCACTGAATGGCACCTTCACCCGAATAAAACTGTTTTCTCACTGCCTCAACACATTCTTCTAATGTTGGTTTGTGATGGAAAACATGGGTATGATTTGCCATTCTCAAAGCATCTCTTTTGGGGTCAATTCCCCAGTTACCGTTTTCATCTTGTCGCCAGAGATTATCCTTCGCTACAGCAAAGAGGCGATCGCTACTATTACCTTGGCGCATTCCTGCAGATCTTCTGATGTTTCCGGCGACGATCGTGACTGCTGCTTCGTCAATGAGCAAACAACACTCCACAGAATTTAATTGTCGCCCAACTGCTTGATTTAATATATTCCCACAACGTTGATACAATTCTGGCAATTTTACCGGGTTCGCAACACCTCCGAATCCCTTTAAAGGTTCTCCCGCAGGTCTGACATCACTCAAGTCAATGATAACATTCACCTTTCCCGAAAATCGCTCATCTGTTGACAACTCCAACAAAGCCTGATAAGACCCGACCCAACCTTGACGACTGTCACCGACAAAAATTTCAGCCTGGTCTCCATCGAATTTTACTTCTGTCAACTCACGACGTAACTCAGGGAGAGTAGAACCAATTTCACCCCGCAATACAATATTTAGATGATTGCGAATGGGTGGCAGTTGATTTATATTATGTGGTTCTAAGACCGCACCTGTACCACATCCCATCATGGCTAAGTCCATTAATAGACCGAAGGAGCGCCAGTCTACAATATTAGTGGACGAGCAGTTATAGGCCCCCGAAAAGTTTTGCTGTTGTGTGATCCATTCTGTGCCACCAACCCATAACCAACGGCCAGATGATAGGGCCTTAAGTTGACTTTGCATCCGATAGAGTAAGTCCGTTTCTTCCGGTGTGAGTTGGCCTAATTTTCTCAGGCCATTAATTGTGCGATCGCACACTTCTACCCAAGTCTCACGGCCAGTTTCTGTCTTACGGCTATAAGTTCTGTAAAATACGGGATTAGCAGTAGGAGCTGTTTCTGGGAACTCCCTCTGATCTACTTTTTCTAGTTCTCGTACCATAGTTAAATAGAATATTTGAGATAAATCACAAATCGTCTATTGTATCTACTTTTCATATATAGTGTCAAATGATTGACAAATTTTATTTTTAACTCTATATATATTATGAATAAAATCACAGCCCTAGCTATACTAGGGCTGATTATAATTAACTATTCATCCTCGTTACAGTTACCCACAAAATCCCCATCTGGAGAGAATGGATCAACTCGCCATTGCAATTCACGGTTAATATGTTTTAATTCCGAGATTTCTCTCTTTTGGCAAGCATTTTCAAGTTTGAGATGAGAATTTTCTTCCACTACTATTCGCAATGTTTCCAATACCATTAGCAGTGTTTTGATGATAATATGACAATCCTCCGCACTGTGGCAGCGCAGTGCAATTGACGGTGTGTTTTGATCTATCATAATTGTTGTACTTTTTTTGCCATCCCCATTTTGAGCGGACTAAGTTTTATGGCTTGGCTGCTCTGGGGACTTTTCTCTTGATTTTTGACAATTTACAAGTGTAGCGACATTTTATATATAGGGTCAAATTGTTGACAAATTCACTAAATTACTCTATGGTCAGCTTTATTTTTTTCTTTCGGCTAGAAATTAATATTAATAAATTAAACGTAAGCATTCAGCCGTCAGCTATTAGCTATCAGCTATTGCTTTTGGTGTAGGTTCAAAGCTGTATTAATTAAGTCATAATTAAATTTTACTACAAAAGTTGTTAAAGTTTATATTCATTTAAACTTCTTCCTTAAAAGTAGGCTATTATTGCGGATAGCTGACTGCTAATAGCTGAATGCTTATGATTGAACTAGACTTAAAAGTAGAACTAAAACAAATCCAAAGACCTTAGCAATATTCATTAGAAAAACTGTTTGAACAGAATGACCTAGGAAATCCTGAGTACGCTCTAGCTGAATGCTTAGGAAGAGATTAAACAAGTTGCTAATATGTTCCATAAAATATCGTTTTTTAAGAACAAATACAAAGCTAGTATAACAATTTTTGTATTTATTATTTCCCTGATTATTATTCTAACTTTTAATTCAGAAAAAACCATTTCTCAAGACATAAATATAACTGTCTCAGAGAAAGTGATGAAAATGGAGGAAAGGCTAAAAAAAGAATTTGAGGGTTATTTTGATCGAGATTTTTCTAAAGTTTCAAAAACTGGTGATGATATTGCTCAAAAATTGTTAGAAATTAGCAAAAAAAATAATATTAAACCAGCCGTATTTTGGGCTATTCCTGAACCAGAATATTTACATTTAGTCTTTATTTCCCCTGGGAAAAAACCTCTAGTTCAAGACCTTGATTTGATCAAATACGAAACCCTGATTCAAGCAGTTAAATTATTTCAAAATGAAATCACTAATCCTCAGCTCCTTTTTGCAGACTTTGACTTAAGTCAGGCTCAACAACTCTATGAATGGATTGTTAAACCTTTTGAAGCAAATCTCGAAGCCGAAAAAATAGACACAATATTGTTTTGTTTAGGAAAGGGTTTGCGTACTTTACCAATAGCCGCATTACACGATGGAGAACAATTTTTAGTAGAAAAATATAGCCTGGCAATTATTCCTGCATTTAATTTAATTGACTCTAATTATACTCCCATTGAAAAAGCTAGAATTTTAGCTATGGGGGCATCAGAATTTCAGACACAAACTCCTTTACCAGCAGTTCCGATTGAACTCTCGACAATTGTTAATAAGAACCTCACGGAAAATATTTCACCTAAAAATCTTTCTGGAGGTTGGCCTGGAGAATTGTTTCTTAATCAGGAATTCACCTTAGAAAACTTAAAAAATCAACTTTATTCTCAATCTTTTAATATTATTCACTTAGCAACTCATGCGGAATTTCGGCCTGGAAAACCTGAAAATTCTTACATTCAATTTTGGGATACTAAACTCCATTTAGACAAAGTGAAAGAGATTAGTTGGAACACTCCTCCTGCTGAATTATTGGTTTTAAGTGCTTGTAAAACTGCCGTTGGAGACCGAGATGTAGAATTAGGTTTTGCTGGATTAGCTTTACAAGCAGGAGTTCAGTCTGTATTAGCAAGTTTGTGGTACGTTAATGATATTGGAACTTTAGCTTTAATGAGTGAATTTTATGAACAGTTAAAAACAGCACCAACTAAAGCTGAAGCTATTAGAAAAACTCAAATTAAAATGATTCAAGGAGATGTGTTGCTCAGGAATGAAAGATTGAAGTTTTCTAGAGGAGAAATATCTTTACCTGAGAGTTTACAAGTATTGGGAGAAACGAACTTTTCTCATCCTTTCTATTGGTCAGGATTTACTCTTGTTAGCAGTCCTTGGTAATCCAGACTGTGGGGAGTGTGGAAAGTGTGGGAAGTTTCGGAAGTTTGGGGAGTTTGGGGAGATAAAATCTTCTCTGCTCAAAATGCCAACTTTTTGCAGTTTTAGCGACTGAAAAGCTTGTACTTTTTTCACTCTAAAAAGGCATTTGCCTCTATTTTTAAATGCTTTGAGCTTCATCAGCAAGCCCTAATTAATAGTTAATAATTAAGCTCGTAGTTTTGCTCTACCCCTAATTTTAATACCAAATATCCCGGATTACAAAAATTGGTATGGTGAAAATTATCTTAACTAACTATTAGAAACTCTATATTTGGTAATAATGGATCTTGAATTATTCCTACTCCTTGAAAACCCCACCTTTTGAGTATTGTTTTTAACTGGGTACCAGGAATAGACTCAACAGCAAAGCGATCGCTCAAATCTGGAGCGTGGGTATTTAGGTAGCTGTAGGCATCGAAATCTTCCTGAAATAATAACAAAAATTTTACAGCCTCATCTGGATTTGGATTGGCACTAATATAACTACCATCAACTTTAGAACGGAGTAGATAATAAACTTGAGATAACATAGAAAATTTTTTATATGAAATATTCAAATTGTGGTACAGTAAAATTTTGGCACAATCCGAGCTTTTGCTTAACAGGTTAAACTACTTATATCAAGACATGAAACCTTTTTCAATTGTTATTCCGGATCAAAAGGATATTACTCAAGACCAAGAATTTTTTATTTTGGAAGAAAATGGTATAACTAAGGAAATAAAAATCCATGACTATGACAAAATTTTCTCAGTGCCAGGATTATATGAAGAGCTATTAATGAATAAGCTTCAATGTAATTCTCCCAGGGTAATGAAAAATGTAGTTGAGTTCATTAGTAAGAATTATTTTATCCCTATTACTGAGATGTCTGTTCTGGAGATTGGTGCAGGTAATGGATTAGTTGGTGAGAAATTGCGTCAGCTAGATTTTTCTCACTATAGTAGGACAAGATATTTCTCAAATTGCTTGTGATGCAGCAATCCGTGACCAACCCAAAATATATGACAAATATATTGTAGGTGATTTATCTGATTCAAACGGCGAAGTTTTCTCTAAGTTGAAAGATACAAGTTCTATTAATTGTTTAATCGCTGTTGGGTCTCTAGGATTTTCTGATATTTCTACAAAGGGATTCAGCAATGCTCTGAATATTCTTGAACCTGGTGGACTTTTGGCTATCTCGATCAAAGAGGAATTTTTGCTTTCTCAGGATATGACAGGTTTTGCCAAACTTATTGATTCTTTAATATCAGAAAATTTCTTGGAAAAGATTTGTGAAATTCGTTACGTTCACAGATTAACTACATCAGGAAAACCGATTTTTTACATTGTTTTATGTTGTAGAAAGCTCCGTTAAAATATATGTGAAATATGCAAAGGGGTAGACCAAACCCATCTAAATTCTGGAAGCTTTTATCGTTAAAGTTTATAGAAGAAACAATTATCAATACTTAAGTACACGACTTCAAAATAAGATGGGTTTTCCCTATCCCTATTTAGGGGTTGAAGCAGATCTATATAATCATATCAGGGAATCCAACTCTATACTTGACAAACCTAAATCCCTATTTAGGGATTGAAACATTTTCTCCCTCCTTGAGGGATGCAGTAGAAATTTTTCTTGATAAACCTAAATCCCTGATATTAATCTAATCCCTAACCCCACAACTCACCATGAAACAAATAACCCTTGCAGAACTTCCCGAATCTTTTCAACACCTAATTAACCAAGCACAAAAAACAGGTGAACCCTTAACTATCATCCAAGATGGTATTCCCTTCGCTATCATTTCCCCTGTCAAAAAAAAATCTCTCCTGCAAACCCTTTCTACCCTTGAACCCTTAGATGAAGATTTTCCAGATGTGGATGAAGGGTTATTACCTTTAGATGACATTGACTTGTCAAAATGAGTTATTTATATTTATTAGATACAAATATCATTTCCGAATTGATAAAAAACCCAAGAGGCTTCATTAATTGATAATTGATAATTGATAATTGATAATTGATAATTGATAATTACCTCAAGAAAAACCGTAACGGAATTGAATATAAGGAAATATCCTAGCAGTTTTTTTACCTGGAAAGGAGAGACTTTTAACCTGAATTATTTAATTAATAATTATTAATTATTCGGTGAGATTTTTCAAAATTCAAGAAGTTGGAGAAAATAAAATTTGTACAAGTATTATCCTCGCTTGTGAATTAAAATTTGGAGCTAAAAAAAAGAACTCTCAAAAACTCATAGAAAAACTGGAAATCATCTTGGAGAGTCTTGAAATACTACCGATCGCTAATCCTATCGAGGAATATTACGCAGAAATTCGTACTTATTTAGAAAGTCAAGGAACTCCCATTGGAGGTAATGATTTATTAATTGCTGCTCATGCTTTAACATTAAATTTAACAGTTATTACAGCCAATGTTAGTGAATTTTCCCGTATTCCTAATTTGAAAGTTGAAAACTGGCTCAACCCTAATTAAAAAAGTTATAAATTTCCCATTTTATCTTAATACTTAATAACATTGTAGTGGACTGTTTCATCTTAAATGTTGCAATATTAAATGTTGCAATAGAAAAGTGTCTCGAGATTGCTATCCTTACGGACTGCTTCGCAAACACTGTCATTCGCAATGACAAATCTAATACACTATAGCAACCCTATTTAAATTGTAATATTTTGCTGGTAGTTAGGAGTCTGAATTCTGAATTCTGAATTCTGAATTTTCAAGGTTTTCAGCTCAAATTAACTATTATAAAAATTGTCACGACCAATTTAGGATTCCTATATTTTAGTTGAAACAGTCCATTACTACAAACTTTATTACAAAAACTGATAGATGATAACTGATAACTGATAACTGAAGTGCATCACTTCAGACTTTCTAATTTAATCCGAGGGTCTACAGCTTTCAACAACAAATCAGCCAACAAATTACCAATAATTAACATTAAAGCACCCATCATTAAACTTGCCATAACTAAATATAAATCCTGGTTTCTTACAGCTTCTAAAATCAGACTTCCTAACCCAGGCCAATTAAAGAAATATTCAGCAATAAACGAACCACTTAATAATGAAGCAAACTCAAATCCCAATAATGTTACTAAAGGGTTAATAGCATTTCTCAAAGCATGAACATAAATCACTCGATTCTCTGGAAGACCTTTAGCTCTCGCCGTTTGAATATAATTTTGTCGCAAAACATCCAATAATTGCCCCCGCATTAACCTCTGTAAACCAGCAAAACTGGTAATACTTAAAGCAATTGTCGGTAAAATCATGTGCCAACCCATATCTAAAACTTTACCCACAAAAGAGAAATCATCATAGTCGATACTTTGCATTCCTCCAACTGGTAATAAAGGAGAAATATTTTGGGCTAAAAATAATAACAACAGAGCAGTAATAAAACTAGGAAAACCTTGACCAGTGTAACTAATTAATTGCAGAAAACGGTCTAAAAAACGGTTTTGATTAACTCCAGCAATAATCCCTAAAGGAATAGCGATCGCCCAAGTCATTATTAAAGAAGAAATAGATAAAATTAGAGTTGCTGGTATCCTCTCCCATAATAAATCCGCCACTGGTTGTTGAAAAACAAAACTTCTACCAAAATTTCCACTGGTAATAATTTCTCCTAACCAACGTAAGTATTGTTCTAAAGGAGACTTATCTAACCCAAATTGTTGCTCAAGTTGTTGAATAGTTTCTTGAGAAATTTGGGGATTTTGACTTAGAGTATCTAAATAACTACCTGGAGCCAACTGAATTACAGCAAAACAAAGAGCAGATGCTAGGAATAAAGTCAAGATTGCTTGTAATAATCTCTTCAATATATAAACAAAAGTATCACTGGTAATTAGTTGTTTTAGCTTGTTATACTTCAATTTTCTATCCGCCAAACTAATATGAAATACATCAATATTTGCTACCAAAGATTGATAGGGAGATGGGGTGATAGGGAGATTCGTAATATTGGCAAAATTTTTGGTATTTTATATAAGTTAACTATATATGAATTATAAATATTCATTCCAAATATATGACTATATTTCTTGAGAACGTTTACTATACCAAATTCCTGTGTAAAATTAATTATATATCCTAATTTACCGAAAAATTAATAATTAATAATTAAATAATTCGCGCCTTGAAACCTCCCCTTGGATAGGGGAAAACAAAGACAATATTCCTTATATTCAATTCCCGAGCGGTTTTAACCTTCTTGTAATTATCAATTATCAATTATCCATTATCCATTAATGAATCCCTGTTCTCTGTTCCCTCTCTAATTAGTATTCAATTAAGCTAATAATTGGCACTTTTGGCAATTTTTGACGCCCACCTAAGTCTTTTAACTCAATCACAAAACCAAAACCTACTAAATTACAATTTGCTTTTTCAATTAATTGAGCTGTAGCTTCCGCAGTCCCACCAGTTGCCAACAGATCGTCAATTACTAAAACTCGACTACCTGGTGGCATTGCATCTTGGTGCATCTCTAAACTATCTTGGCCATACTCTAAATCATAAGCAACTGAGTAGACTTCTGCGGGTAGCTTTCCTGGTTTGCGAACTGGTATAAAACCTACATTCAACTGATAAGCTAAAGGTACACCAAAAATAAATCCCCGAGATTCCATGCCCACTACATAGTCTGGTTTAAATTCTGAGCATTTTTCTGTCAAAATGTCAATAGTGTAATGTAAACCATCTGGGTTGCTCAGAAGGGTAGTAATATCTCGGAAGAGAATTCCCGATTTAGGAAAATTTGGGATTTCGCGGATTAAATTTTTTAGTTCCATTGGGATTAAAATCAAAATTTATCAAAATAAGGCGATGTGCAACTTTCTACGGAATAATCAGCGTTTCTGGGTCAAGAGCGGAAAGTCTGGTTCTCACAACTCCCTAAATTTCGTCGGTTGGAAAAAGTTGCACACGGCGTAAAATAACAAAATAATTGGGTCATATCAAATCGGATTACTTTGGAGTTGGGAGATTCATTCAAGAGGCAAAAATTCCAAGTCAAGGTAGGTGTTTGGTCACCAAACGCCTAAAATCTTGAATTGTACCGATTACAGGACTTGATATCATTATCATCCCTTATTAAGGCGAAATGTTTTTGGAGGGCGGGCTAAATACCCTTTACAAAAACAACCTCTGTACGTCGCCAAGGAGACAGTTCCCCTATCTGACTTATGACTTCATTAACATATTTGGACCAATTCTTGTAATTTCTCAATGGTAAAAAATTTGGTAGTGCTGAAAATATCATAAAGAGTAATCGAAACTTTGTTCAAATTCTCCAAACAAAGTTAATAGAAGTGTTATCGTAATAAAGCAGAAATGGTAGGTAATTAAGGTAATTTTAACAACGAAGTAATGGAATTAAAAACTTCCCCCAGTCCATCTAAACCATTGATATTGAATAATTTACCAGATATGCCTCTCCCTGATGGCGGGTGTCCTCGAAGAAGTAGAACACAAATCGATTTAATGCTTTTGGCAATTGAAGCTTTGCAGCTTGGAGGAGCTGAAGTGATGCTGAAGGTTGTCAAAGACTTGGAACTAGAAGAGATTATTCCTAATCGTGTTTCTTTGTGGCGACTGCGTAGTACAAATCCTCTACGTCAAAACAGTCAACGCCGTCCCTTGACATTAAGTGAAGCGAAGGCCCTAGTAATTATTGCTTGTCACTTGGCCAAACGTTTAACTGTCCCAATTCGGAAACTTTTGTTTGACTATCAGCAGTTAAGCCAAAAACAGTTACCAATAGAAAGTCATTTACAATTATCCTTTTATTTAGAACAGTTTAGAGCGCACTTTCGCAGTCGTATGAACCCTAGGCGTTCTGGTGTAATGGCCTACAATTCGGAGGAAAAGTTAAATCAACTAGGGTTAGAGTTATTGGGTAAGTTGCTATTCTGTACTGGTACGACAGGTATGCAGCGGTTTTGGATTAGTCTGTTTGATGGAGAAGTTTTGTAATATGTAACAGGCAAGAGGTAATAGGCAAAAGTGGTATGGGAAAGATATTTCCTAGTTTAAGTTCATCATCACTCTATGCTATAAAATTTATAGCAAATCTCAAAAGTATTGCTAAATATTCTTTAGAGTAGGAGAGTAGGAAGTTAGAAAGTAGGGTTCAACCGAATAGGTAGTCAGTCAGCTTAATAGACATAGGCGTGATAATCAAAAATAAAATCAATCCCATACGCAAAAATTATCAATTCTTTCTCCCTGTTCCCTGTTCCCAGTTAAGTGTTCCCTCTTTTCCGGAGAGGGCTAATGCAATGAATCGTTAAAAACATTGCTCAAGCTTACTTATTACTTAATAACTGAAGTCTTGAGCAAGGTCTTGCATTATTTTGGGGAATTTGGTGAAGGAAGTCAAAAGTTCAAATTAAGATTGTATCGACTAAAAACTTTGAAACTATTAATAACTCAGAGCGATTATTTCAGATCATCGTAAAATTTCGGTAAGTGGGAAAAGTGCCAGTGTCTTCGGTGCGTCTTACATTCATTAATTCTGGGGAGACCCCAGAATTAGGCACTCGCTTTTAACTGCTGGATGGAAACAACTCGACGGATTTTAATCCGTAGTCAAAAAATTTGTGATAATTAACCAATAATGAAATAGCCTCTGAGTTCTGACTTCAGCTATAGTTTTCCTCATACTCCCGACCCCTGAATAGTTAAATCAACCCCCTATTACCACTAAATTTGGATTCTGTCAAACAAGACAAATTATCAGTTTGAAAATTAGTTAGCCATCTAGGCGATCGCTCCTTACCCAGTTACTATTTTTTAGCCACTTCATCAACGACTATACTATGGTTTAAGCCTATTATCTCCTAAGCATTTTGAAAATTAGTCATAAAAATGGCACTATATCATTGTTTATATATGATACCAAATGCCTGAAAAAACGCAAGCTCGTAGAAATAGAAAGCAAAATTTTCCGCCGAATTTGATTGTTTTTATTTAAAATTTAAAACATAATCTCTATTTTAGACAACTTTTATTTATGAAATAGCTTTCTAGTGTTGACTTAAAAAATCTAATATGGTAATAATTACTTTCAAGTATAATTAACTATCTATCCTACTAAATCTTCCCATCGAAAGGGAATAACGATTAAGTAATCAGTAAAATTCAATAATGTTTTTGACAATTATCAGTTAGTAAATGTATATTATTACTATTTTTATCTCTGCCCCACTCCCCTGCTCAAGCGCTCTCCCACTCAATCATTTCAGTTAGCCTACAGGGGGAGGAACTGCGTTAACAGTACTGACCGCTGAAGCCAGAGGCTTGAAATACTGAAGTTGATTTTTTTCATCCCCTATCCAAGGGGAGACTATAGACCTGATTTTTTGTCAGATGTAGCAAAACTTTTGAGATTTGGTATAACTCTATTCCCTGTTGCCTTTTTGAGGTAAATGCTGAGTGCTAAAACCTGACCGCTATTCAAAAAAAACATCATATAAAATTTCAATTATATACTGATTTAAACTTAAGAAAATTCAACTTAATACTGATTTAAAATTCACTAAACATAAAAATCAAAAAATATTTCAAAACAATACAAAAAGTTGATTTAATCAACTTACAATTAACCTCATAAGATAAAGAATGGAATTATAATCTAAATAGGTATCAAGTCATACCTAGAAAAAGTCATTCATTAGGGCAAGAAGATAATATGAAAGTAACAAACGAGCATGAACTAGAAGAGCTCATACAGAAAGTAAAACTAGCCCAAGAAAAATACGCCACTTATACTCAAGAACAAGTAGACTACATATTCAAAAAAGCAGCCCTAGCAGCCAACGCAGCTAGAATTCCCCTAGCAAAAATGGCAGCAACAGAAACAGGCATGGGATTAGTAGAAGACAAAGTAATTAAAAATCACTTTGCCTCAGAAATAATCTATAACAAATATAAAGGCGAAAAAACCTGTGGAGTTATCGCAGAAGACAAATCTTTTGGCTTTCAAAAAATTGCCGAACCAGTAGGAATTCTTGCCGGAATAGTTCCCACAACTAATCCCACCTCAACAGCAATTTTTAAATCATTAATAAGTCTCAAAACTCGTAACGCAATTATATTTTCTCCTCACCCCAGAGCCAAAAAATGTACCTGCGAAGCAGCTAGAGTAGTTCTCGAAGCAGCAGTTGCAGCAGGGGCACCAGAACAAATTATCGGTTGGATAGATGAACCAACACTTCCCCTATCCCAACAACTGATGCAACATCCAGATATTAAACTCATTCTAGCTACTGGTGGACCGGGAATGGTTAAAGCTGCCTACTCCTCCGGTCATCCATCTCTAGGAGTTGGTGCTGGTAATACTCCAGCTTTGATTGATGAAACTGCCGATATTAAAATGGCAGTCTCTTCAATTATCCTTAGCAAAACCTTCGATAATGGGATGATTTGCGCTAGCGAACAATCAGTCGTGGTGGTTGATAGTGTTTATGATACAGTCAGACAAGAATTTATCGACCGAGGTGCTCACTTCTTAACTCCAGAAGAAAAAGACAAACTGCGCAGCAAAATTATTGTCAACGGACGCTTGAATGCAGAAATTGTCGGTCAACCAGTGCAAAAAATTGCCGAAATGGCAGGTTTCTCCATCCCAGAAAAAACCAGAGTAATTATTGGTGAAGTGGAAGATGTCAATAAACAAGAACCCTTTGCCCATGAAAAACTCTCTCCCATTTTGGCAATGTATCATGCAAGTAGCTTTGAGGAAGCTGTAGACAAAGCAGAAAGTTTAGTCGAATTTGGCGGACGCGGACATACGGCAGCTCTATATACTTCCCCTGCTAATACAGATCATATTAAACGATTTGAAGATACAGTCGAAACAGCCAGAGTTTTGATTAATACCCCTTCTTCCCAAGGAGCGATCGGCGATATCTATAATTTCCGCCTCGATCCTTCCCTAACTCTTGGTTGTGGAACATGGGGGGGGAACTCCGTTAGTGAAAACGTTGAACCTCACCATCTGCTCAATATTAAAACAGTGGCAGAACGTCGAGAAAATATGTTGTGGTTCCGCGTTCCCCCCAAAATTTACTTTAAATATGGAGCTTTACCTACTGCCATGCGAGAGTTGGCAGGTAAACAACGAGCGTTTGTTGTCACTGATAAACCCATATACGAACTTGGGATGACTCGCAGTTTAGAAAATGTGCTGGATGAACTAGGGGTTAAATATGACATCTTTTATGATGTGGAACCCGATCCTTCCCTGGATACTGTTAACCGGGGTTTGGATATGATGCGAAAGTTTAATCCTGATGTGATTATTGCTATTGGTGGTGGTTCGCCTATGGATGCTGCCAAAATTATGTGGTTGATGTACGAGCATCCAGAAATTGAGTTTGAAGGTTTGGCAATGCGGTTTATGGATATCCGCAAACGGGTTTATGAGTTACCACCTTTGGGAGAGAAGGCTATTTTGGTGGCAGTACCTACAACTTCCGGTACAGGTTCAGAAGTTACGCCTTTTGCTGTGGTGACTGACCGCCAGAATAATATTAAGTATCCTCTGGCAGATTATGCTTTGACTCCTAGTATGGCAATAGTCGATCCGGAGTTGGTGTTAAATATGCCAAAAGGTTTGACTGCTTTTGGTGGAATAGATGCTTTGACTCATGCGGTGGAAGCTTATGTTTCTGTTTTAGCTTCCGAATATACTAATGGTCTGGCTTTGAAAGCTATTGGATTAATTTTTAAATATCTGCCTTCTGCTTATGACAATGGTGCTAAAGACCCCAAAGCACGAGAAAAAATGCACTACGCTGCAACTATTGCAGGTATGGCTTTTGCTAACAGTTTTTTGGGTATTTGCCATTCCATTGCTCACCAGTTAGGAGCTATTTTTCATGTTCCCCACGGTTTGGCAAATGCGTTGATGATTTCTCATATTATTCGTTACAACGCTACCGATGCGCCATTCAAACAAGCTACTTTCTCTCAGTATAAATATCCTAATGCTAAATGGCGTTATTCGCAAATTGCTGATTATTTGGAACTTGGTGGAGAAACTGAGGATGAAAAGGTAGATTTGTTAATTGCTGCTATTGAAGAATTGAAGAGTAAAGTAGGTATTCCCAAGGGAATAAAGGATGCGGTTTCAGTGAGTGAGGCAGAATTTTTTGCCAAGTTGGATGATTTAGCAGACCAAGCTTTTGATGACCAATGTACGGGTTCCAACCCTCGTTATCCTTTGATTAATGATATTAAGCAGTTGTTAACTAATGCTTATTATGGTGGAGAATTAAATAGTAATGGTAATGGGAATCAGGGGTCAGGACTCAGGACTCAGGAGAAAATAGGGGTCATTAATTGATAATTGATAATTGATAATTGATAATTACCTCACCCATTACCTGCCAATCTGTAGGGGCGGGTTTTGAGGAAAACATCCTGCTGATGTCAAAGATTTTCCTAAACCCGCCCCCTGTTTCATGCACGGACAATGGATGGGGGCGGGTTGATTGAATTTATGGGGAAATGTCAAGGCTTTTGGCTAAACCCGTCCCTATTTTTGAATGTCACCCACACCCTCATATAAAATCCGGATAATTAGTATAGCCAAGTCCGCAGCGACGGTCACTCCGTGGAAGGAAGCAATCTCAGGGATGGGCGGAGATTGCTTCCTGGTGTCGCAATGACTACTGTCACACCCTCATATAAAATCCGGATAATTAGTATAGCCAAGTCCGCAGCGACGGTCACTCCGTGGAAGGAAGCAATCTCAGGGATGCGCGGAGATTGCTTCCTGGCGTCGCAATGACTACTGTTCAACCAGATTCTATATCAAAAAAAATGGTGCGTTACGGTTCACTTTTTTCCGCTTTGCGCTAGCCAAACGAAGTTGTGCGCTAGCTAAACACACCGTTCTACTAAACTTACCCAAACTTACCCATGAGGGTTTTGGAGCTAGCTTCCTGCTTCACTGAAGACCACTGACTATTGTCTGTAACTTATCTTCTAATCCCTTGGAATTCAAGCTACTGATTCACATAGTTTTCGCTCGTTGACAGCAGCATTAAAGTCTCTGTTTTTTTTATGCACATAGAAGATAATTAATCGCGCATAATAATCTGCGCGATCGCTCACTAAGAAGGAGTAGCTTTTTTTGGGTTAATTAAACAGATTTTATCCCAATTTGATAACTATTTGTAAAAAATAGTATAGCCAAGAAATAAGGAATAAAAAAAGGGGGAAATGATATAAATAGGTAGGTCATACGATTGAATAAGCTCAGGTATAAAAATAAATTTCGAGCTTTCTATTTTGTAGCATTCTTTTTTTTTATTAGTATTAGATTACATTTTAACTACTTCAGTTTGAATATTATCTGCTGATTTTGAAACTGAATTAGTTTTGACTGCACGGAACATTCCAAAGCGACAAAGACCACTCCCAAATGCAAGACGCATTAGTAGCAAAGTGGGTACTTCTCGTATAGACTTAATTATCCCTGATAAACCAGAGCGAATCATCCCTTGAGGTCTAATTACACCTTGCCAAATGGAATCAAACCAAGAAGGAAGAGTTTCTGGCGTCCAATCTGCTGTTATTACTTCCCCTTCTACTAATCCAGTTTCTGCTATGAGTTCGGAAAAGCCTTCGATACTAGAAAAAGCAGGATGAGACCACTGCTCTAATAATTGACGCATTACAGGTTTTTCCCAGAAATTGAGTGGTTTTTGGCGATCATCTCGCTGATTCCAGTCAGCTACAACCAATATTCCACCAGGCTTTAATACCCGGATCATTTCTTGAGCATATTTGGCTTTATCTGGCATATGAGGTCCTGCTTCAATAGACCAAACTACATCAAAACTATTATCTGGGAAAGAGAGTGCCAAAGCATCATCTACCTTAAATTTAGCATCAACTCCTTCTGGGGTTAACTCCTGTGCGCGTTGTACTTGTTTAGGACTAATGGTAATACCCGTAACATTAAATCCGTAGTCTTTAGCTAAAATACGGCTGCTACCACCTATTCCACAACCTACATCTATAACAGTAGTACCCTGGGGTAACTTATCGACGCCGCCCCATTTAACCATTTCATGCACAAAGTCATATTTTGCTGTCAAGAAATCTTTCTTCTGTGGTGGCGAACCATAATGACCTAAATGAATGTGTTCGCCCCAGTAAAATTCGACGATACCGTCTTCAGTCCATTCATCGTAGGAATTAGCTACAGTTTCTGATGATTCATAACTGCGAGGATTTTTCAGGTAAAGCACAATGCCTATTACTGATAGTAAAAGTAGAAATCCAAGGGTGTAATATAGGTACATTGGAGAAATCATGGTGTTTATTTACAAGTTTATTGGTATTATAGCGCTACTTGAATCGGGAATAGGGAATAGGGAATAGGGAATAGTAAACTATCAAAGGGTTTCAGGATTTAGAAATGTCCTAATCTTAATGAGTAGCGCTATATAGCAATTTTGTTTAAGTTAGAAAATTCTGATCGGTTAAATATTTATAGGACTTACGCAAAGAACCCGGGTTTTTAGGATAATATAGAATCCGGTTGAACAGTGGTCATTGCGACGATAGGAAGCAATCTCCGCGCACCCCTGAGATTGCTTCCTTCCACTCCGTTCCAGTCGCTGCGGACTTGAGTATATTAATTATCCGGATTCTATATAAATCGTTGTTTTGGTAATAAATATCTACGAAAAAACCGGGTTTCTGGGCTTAATCTAGCGACGGTAAATTATCAACAATATCTACAGTTTCTAAACTAACTGTAATTACTTGACCAATTAATCGGACAATATATTGTTCGTCGTCTAAGCGGTTGGGGTCATTTTCAATGTCACTGCGTTTGTCTACTTTTACTTGGTAGCGATCGATAATCCAATCTAAAGCGGAACGATTACCGAGACGATACTCAAAGACTTTTGGCGGAATATTGGCTAAGGTGAGAAAGTCGTTATAAATTAATTGGGTTTTGTCTTTGCTGAGTTTCATTTTTTCGACTCGCCAATTTAAGGGAACTTCATCATTCTCGATAAATGTTAAGGGATATTCGGGTTGTTGTTCGTAGTTAATGTGAATTTCGACGAGGCGTTTTCCGGCATTGGCAAATCCGTGAAAATCTGAAGCGTAGGGTATGCGCGGTAATTCTCGTTTCAGGTTATCGGCGTATTTTTCTCTATAGGTGGGATGGTGTAAAACGGCGTAGATATAATAGAAGATATCCCATTTAGCGATCGCCGAGTCTTGGTATTCTTGGCGAAAGGTGTCTAAGCTCCAATCAGTGATATTTTCTTGGCGATTGCTTCCGTCTTCGTCGTAGGTGTAGAAGGGGAAACATTGGGTTTGTCGCCCACCATAATGAAGACAAGGAATATAGTTTGTTATTTGTGATGAAAAGGGAATTTGAGCTTCATTTACTACACAAATTACCCGATTCTCTTTCTCAGTCTCCGGGGTAGGAAATATGTAGGGAAATTGATAGCGACGATTATTTAAGCGAGCATCAAAATAAAGGCAAGATTTAGTAAAAGGACGATAAAGAGACTGTCTAATATGATTTTGGTCATATTCTACGATAATCCCTCGCTTTAAATGGTCTTTCAAATCTCCAGACCAGCTAATTTTAGTATCATCATAGGTAACAAAATCATCTACTTTAAGCGATTTGTCTTGGCGATCGAGCCATTTTCTTACTTGTTCATTATAAGTAGCGATCGTCCGTTGAATATTTTCTGCTAATTCATCGGGATTAAAATTATAAGCCCAAACATCGCGACAAGTTCCTACTCCTCTTCCATAAATCTTAAAAATAGTATCCGTAGCTTCTCCCTTTGCAGCTTTAGTTTCCTTACTTCCCATAGGAATAAAAGTTTCAAAATCAGCTTGCAACCCTGCTGTTAACCAGGTATTTTTTTTGTCCGGTTTAATTTCTTGCCAGTCAACCTCACCTAAATGCTGACATTTTTCCAAATAAGCATATTTTTCCTCTTTCCGCCAAAACTCATCCACATTTCCATAGTAAATTTGACATTGAGATTTTTTACCTTCCTTCTTTTTAATCAACAGATTAATACTCACCCCAACCTTAATTCCAAAAACATTATGAGTCGTTCCCGATAACTTGGGATTAGTTCTTACATTACCACCCAAATCTAAAACATAAATCGCGTCAAAATCTTGGGCTAAATGCTTACGCATCCCATCAAAAGCAATGGCATCAATAAAGCTGTTATTAGTGACAAAAGCGACTATTCCCTCATCTTTAATTCTATCCGCAGCCCAACGAAAAGCTTTTACATAAGGATCTGAAAGCTTATTTTTTAATGCCGCATTTGAGTCTTTAGAATAAGTCTGAGCTACCCGTCGATCTACTTCTTCATACTTCCGGTTTTTATTATTATCATTCTCATTCACCTGTCCCATATTATAAGGAGGATTACCAATAACCACAAAAATCTCTGAATCTTGCTGTCGTTGCACCCGTTGAGTATTTTCTGGAGTAAACAAATCCAACTGTAACGCTTCTTGAACCGAAAAAGTATCCACCAAACAAATTCCCTCAAACGGCTGATATTGCTTCGTTGCCTCCAAATATTCATGCTCAATATTCATCGCAGCAATATAATAAGGTAACAACATCACCTCATTACAATGCAATTCATCCTTATATTTATCAGGTAAAGCAGTTTTCCTAATTTCCCGCATTACCCGCATCAGAAAATTACCCGTTCCCACAAACGGATCGAGAATATGTACCCCTTTATCGCTCAGAGATTTCTTAAACTCTTTTTTCAAAATCTCATCAACACTTCTTACCATAAAATCAACAATAGATTGGGGTGTATAAACAATCCCATGAGTATCAGCAATCTTAACAGCAAACCCTTGGAAAAACTTCTCATAAACAGTATTTAAAAAATGCTGTTTCTCGCTATAGTCCTTAATAGTTTTAGCCGCTTCTTCTAATGCCAAATAAAAATAATCTACCTCCTCCAAAAAATGATTCCTGCTAAACGACTTCGAGGTTAAAGCATTAATCACCTTTTCAATTTCCACCGCAATAATATTCCGTCGAGTAAAATCTGGATTATCAAAAATCTGGCGAAAAATTCGTTCCGTTAACAAATGTTGAATCAGCATTTCTTCCACCGCAGCATCAGAAATATTCGGATTAATCGACTGACGGAAAATATTACTAAATCCATCAAACGCAGCAATAAACTTTTTATTAGTTTTGCGTTGACTCTGAATTAACTCAACTAATTTTTCCCCTAAATTATGAACTCTTTCCCCAAATTCTGTAGCTGCTTTTTCCCAATTTTCTATCTGGGGCGGGCGATATTCAAAAAATAACTTGAGACTTTCTACCAGAGCTTCCGGTTTCGTAATTTCTCCATCATAAACCTGTTTTCCCCCTTGCCAAATAATCACCCGTTCAGGCGACTGAAAAATAATATTATCTTTCGGATAACCTTGTTTAAATTTCTTTTGTACTTCCTTAGCCAAATCATCCTCAGAATCTTTCGCTTCCCAAATACCATGTTTAAGAGTATCATCTCTAACCAATAATCCATCAACTCGGATTAGTTTTTTCTTAGTTAATTGAATGCTATTTTCTTGTACCAACATCCAGTTAAACTGTTGACAACAAGCAGTTAACAAATCCGCAAAAGCAACTTTTACCGCCCCTTCATTAACAGCCCCCAACTGTATAAACTTTTTTAAACTTTGGTAATATAATTTGACTGGTTTGTGAGTAGGTTTAAGGTTAAGAATAGCCATTTCAGTTATCAGTTATCAGTTGTAGGTTGGGTTGAGGTACGAAACCCAACAAAGCTTTATTTTTGTTGGGTTTCACTGTCGTTCTACCCAACCTACATTTTTAGATAAAACTGCTTTTTGAGTAGGTTTGAGGTTGAGAATAACCATTTCAGTTATCAGCCTTTTCAGTTATCAGTTATCAGCCTTTTCAGTGAACAGTTATTAATTATCAGTTATCAGGCGTAGGTTGGGTTGAGGTACGTTTACGGAGCATTTCCAACGGAAAAACCCAACAACAATAAAGTGCGTGTTGGGTTTCACTGTCGTTCTACCCAACCTACATTTTTATTTAGATAAAACTGGTTTGTGAGTAGGTTTGAGGTTGAGAATAGCCATTTCAGTTATCAGTTATCAGTTATCAGTTATCAGTCAATACAGTTCAGTTCTTTCGATCCCCCCTAACCCCCATTTAACAAAAAGCGCAGCATCCTCTGGCTTCCCCCTTCCCAAGGGGGACCGGAGGGGGATCAAGGGGGGGACTTCCAGTGCCCCTTTTTAAGGGGGATTTAGGGGGATCATAAATGTACTTCATAACTGTGGGAATTGCTATATAATTTCTTGCTTTAATATTTTAATCAATCAAAACAAAATATGAAATAAACAATTTCATTCCCTATTCCCTATTCCCTATTCCCTGACTTATGCAAGAAGTCTAAGGAAAAATGGGATTTGGAAACCAAACCCCTACAGTTTTTTTCACAAATAATTTAGGATTGCTATAGCACTATGACTATAGTTTTTAACGACCCTAAGTAATGTCAAAAAATTAACTAGCTATTAGCTTTTAGCATTCAGCTATCAGCTTTTTTAGTTTGGGTTTAAATACCCGGTTTATAGAAACCGGAAAGTTGAGGAGGGGACTGTTACCCCTCCTCAACGTTTACTGCTGATTGCTGACCGCTGACCGCTGACCGCTTTTTAAGCTAAACCCACCAACTTTGAACTTAAATCCCAAAGTTTAATTGCCTTATCATCATCACTTGCTTCATCAGAAACCTCTTGTACAAAAGACTGACGATCTTTCTGTTGGCGATTTCCCCAACTCCAATACATTCCAGACTCCTTATACTCAGGATCTTTAACCAGAGCAGCAACCCTTTCTCCAGCCAAATCTTGAGAAACATATCCCCCAGTAATATTCTTTTGAAACAGTGGGAAAATTTTCTGGAATAAAGGAAAATGATTTCTAAATAGAGGTGTATCTGCTACACATCCGGGATACAGAGAACTAAAAACAATCCCCGTTGACTCGTGATAACGCCGATGTAACTCCCGCATCGTCAATACATTGCAGAGTTTACTATCTTTGTAAGCTTTACCAGACTTAAACTTCTTGCCATTAATCATTGTAATAGGAGCTTTGAAACCTTCTTCAAAACCCTGCAAATCTCCTAAATCTGGAGGTGCTGGAATTGGAATCTTTCCTCCCAACTCCTTCGGATTAGCTGTTACAGTTCCTAAAATCACCAACCTTTTATCCGTAGCAGGAGACTGCTTCAAATCTTCTAACATAATGTTACATAGAAGAAAATGTCCCAGGTGGTTTGTAGCAACACTTAGTTCATATCCATCTACACTCCGCTTAGGTTCTTTTAACAATGGCAAATATACCGCAGCATTGCAGACTAAAGCTTCCAGAGACCTACCACTTTCTCTAAAAGTATTGACAAACCTTTTTACACCCTCTAAACTGGCCAAATCTAGGTGCATAACAGTGTAGCTATCTTTTGCCATACCTACTTCTTGAGCAGCTTTTTCGGCTTTTGAGAGGTCTCGACAAGCCATCACAACATGCCATTGACCTGTTTTAGCTAGAGCTTTGGCAGCGTGTAAACCTACCCCTGACGATGCACCCGTAATTACTACTGTCGATTTATGATTTTGTTCCATTCCCAATGAAATTTTGTAAAATTCGATTGACTAATTGGATAATTTTACAACAGCTTTGACCAAATCAAAAGTCAAGTATGAATTACTAAAATAAATTTATTTTACAGACTTACCTAAAGAAACCCAGTTGCTAGGAGAAATTGTGGTTTTAACAATAGATATTTAGGAAAAAATTGAGTTTCTAGATCCCTGTAAGTAAGTCATCTAAAATCAATCCTTAAAAAGTAAAAAAAGCTGTAATTTTCAATACAAATTATCAAATTAGATTTTAATTATAGCATTAATGGGGATAATTGTCTGATTGTAAAGTTTAATCACAAGACTCAAGTGTTTTCACCCTGCTGATGATAGTTTTAAGAATGTAAATTAACTGATACAAGAGCAAGTTATGCCATTCTTTAAAAGTTCCAGACCGAAAAAGCTCAAAGATCAGAACGCGCCTGCTGCCCATGATCACGAAGAACACGAAGACCACTTACACATTTACGGTGGTGTCAATGCAGACGGTACGAAGATGGAAGAAGTTGGAGAAGATTTTAGTAGCGAAAAAACTAGTACAGGAACCTATAAAATAACATTCGATACTACTTTTAAGGGAAACCCAGTACCAGTTTGTACCATTTATGGGGTTGATGGTACATCTTACAAGTCAGTCGCAATCACTGAAATTACTCCAGAGTACTTTACCTGCGTTACTTCAAACCCTAACGCACCTGCTGATTGTGCTTTTACATTCATTGCTTTTGGTGATGCTAAATAAGAATCTTAACCCTCGCCAAAAATGTTAACAGCATATTTATTATGCTGTATCTAAAACTTAGTAGAATTAAATATAGCCCTAAAATTTAGCCCCAGACTTTTAGTTTGAGGGCTTTTTGCTTATTTTAGGGAATAGCAGAAAATAAATTATCCCAATTTTTGTACTAATCGCGTTAACTGGTTACTCCCTACTCCTTTACTTTTTCAATTTCTTCCCTACTCCCTACTCCCTTATTTTCATAGCTAATGGGATAATTTTTTATTTGGAAGTCCCTTACTATATACTTGGATAAGATTTTAACTCCTGTTTTTATTCCCTTTAATATCAAATCCTGTAAATACCGGGTTTGTCTTAAATGACCCGCCGTAATAACATTAACCTCCAAGAAACCCGGTTTCTTATAACACTTCCATTACAATCGGATTTGATATGATAAGAAGATAAAACCTTGAAACCTTATCTAATCAGTACTTAGACAATGGCACTAATTATATTAGGTGTATCTGGAATAATGACCAATTTATACGCTATGTATAGCGGTACTGCGTAAGTCCTGCTAATAATAAGCAGAAAACCTAAAAACACCAAATAATATAAAACAATGAAACGAAGAAAACTAATTAACCACATTGCAACTGCTACAAGTGTCGCAACTTTAGCCGCTTGTAGTCAAACCCCCACTGAAACTATCTCTACCGATACCTTACCCTCTGTAAAATGGAGAATGACCACAAGTTGGCCTCGCTCCTTAGAGACAGTTTTTGGTGGGGCACAAACACTGTGCGATCGCGTCGCAGCTATGACTAATGGCAGATTTACTATTACCCCCTATCAAGCTGGTGAAATAGTGGGAGGTTTAGAAGTTCTGGATGCTGTCCAACAAGGTACAGTACAATGTGGCCATACTGCTAGTTACTATTATGTTGGTAAAAATTCAGCCCTTGCTTTTGGCACTTCTGTCCCCTTTGGTTTAACTGCCCAACAACAGAATGCTTGGTATTATCATGGTGGGGGGTTAGAAATAATGCACAAGCTTTACTCCGATTTTAATATTATTAGTTTCCCTGCTGGTAATAGTGGGACGCAGATGGGAGGCTGGTTTAAACGAGAAATAAACACGGTTAGCGATTTAAATGGTTTAAGTATGCGTATCCCTGGTTTTGGTGGGGAGGTAATGAAAAAATTAGGTGTAAATGCTCAAGTATTGCCTGGTGGTGAAATTTATCTAGCTTTGGAGCGAGGTGCTCTTGATGCTGCGGAGTGGGTAGGTCCCTACGATGACAAGAAATTAGGTTTAGATAAAGCTGCAAAATATTATTATTATCCTGGTTGGTGGGAACCTGGTCCGACTTTTGAGGTGCAAGTTAATCTCGATGAATGGAATAAGTTGCCAAAAGAATATCAAGAAACTTTTAAAAGTGCTGCATATCAAGCAAATATAAGTATGCTCGCCCAATATGATGCTTTAAACGGAGCAGCATTGGCAGAATTGATAGCAGGTGGTACAGAGTTACGCCCCTACAGTCAAGAAATTTTACAAGCAGCACAGAAAGCAGCTTTTGAATTTTACGAAGAGAAAGCTAATCAGGATGCAACCTTTAAAGAAGTCTACGAACAGTGGAAAAAGTTCCGAGAACAGATTTATCAATGGAATGCTATTAATGAATTGAGTTTTGCTGAGTTTGCCTTCAATAATTCCCTAAAGTGAAGTCAGAAGTTTGAAGTCAGAATTCTGAATTTAGAATCCAGAATTCGCACAACGGAAGTAGTGAATCGAAAATTTTTTCATCCTTTTTCAGTCAGAAGTAAAGAGTTCGTAGTAGGGCTTTAGCCCTAAGTTATAGATAGGGCTAAAGCCCTACTACAAACAACAACTTCGCTATTCCCTGTTCCCTAATAACACAATAAATCATGAAACGTCGAAACCTAATTACTTATACTACTGTTGCTGCTACCAGTGCAGTTGCTTTACCTGCATTGAGTCAAACCGAACCCCAACAGATAAAATGGAGAATGACGACGAGTTGGCCGAAATCTCTTGATACTTTGTTTGGTGGAGCACAGAGGATTTGCGATCGCGTAGCAGCTTTGACCAATGGCAGATTTACTATTACTCCCTATCAAGCTGGTGAAATAGTTGGAGGGTTGGAAGTTTTAGATGCTGTACAACAAGGAACCGTACAATGTGGTCATAATCCTAGTTATTACTACAAAGGCAAAAATCCTGCTCTAGTATTTGCAACTTCTGTTCCGTTTGGTTTTACTGCCCAACAACAGAATGCGTGGCTATATCATGGAGGGGGTCTAGAAGCTATACAAAAAGTTTATGCTGATTTTAACGTGATTAATTTCCCTGCGGGTAATACAGGTGCGCAAATGGGTGGTTGGTTTAGAGAGGAAATTAATACTTTAGCTGACCTCAATGGTTTAAAAATGCGTATTCCTGGTTTGGGAGGGGATGTGATGAGCAAGTTGGGAGTAAATGTTCAGGTGTTACCTGGTGGCGAAGTTTATTTAGCTTTAGAAAGAGGAGCTATTGATGCTGCTGAATGGACTGGACCTTATGATGATGAGAAGTTGGGTTTATATAAGGCAGCAAAATACTATTATTCTCCTGGTTGGTGGGAACCTGGTCCGACTATAGATGTATTGGTTAATTTAGATGCTTGGAATAAGTTACCAACAGAATATCAGGAAATTTTTCAGACTGCTGCTTATGAAACTAATTTGAATATGTTGGCTCAATATGATGTTTTGAATGGTGAAGCGTTGCCAAGATTGATTGAAAAAGGTGTTCAGTTGAGAGCTTTTAGCCCAGAAATTATGGAAGCTGCTCAGAAAGCTGCTTTTGAGATTTATGAGGAAAATGCAAGAAAAGATGGGAGTTTTAAGGAGGTTTATCAACAATGGAAAAAATTTCGAGAGCAAGTTTTTAATTGGAATAAAGTTAATGAGTTGAGTTTTGCTCAGTTTTCATTCAATAACCCCCCAAGCTGAATCAGAAGAGAGGGGAGGGGGGG
>JAAUYL010001650.1_pt1 | contig 32551 bp, 27 predicted proteins | sample 7278011 | NCBI WGS metagenome assembly JAAUYL01 (sample SAMN14350225, study PRJNA611818) | marine sediment metagenome | isolation source: surface marine sediment (1.8m) | place: French Polynesia: Moorea | collected 2018-08
CTAACCCCCAACCCCCTTCCCTGCTAGCGTTGGGGGCATTTCTCCCCTCTCAAAAGCAGGAGAGGGGTTGGGGGAGAGGTCTTCGCTCGTTGCTCACTCCTAACAGACAATTTTAGTCTTGACACGCTACTACTCTTGCTTGTTGTGTTTTGTCTGTGTTGGGTTTCACTATCGTTCTACCCAACCTACATTTTTAACAGGTGTCTGATTTGTGATGCGATCGCCTCCTTTTGCGTATAAAGTAAAAAATATTACTACATTTATATTCCGCACTTAAACTGAAATGATATTTTTTGGCATACGGAATATTACTAGGATGTTAAGTAAAATAAATTACATATTTTTTAATTGCTTACACGAATTATACTATTTTCTTGAAGTTCCTATACAGTCTTAAAGTAAAATCTTATTTATCTTAAAGCCTTTTACAGTAAAGCTTTTAGAATATATGTCTATAGTAAATTCATTATTTGACTTAAAAAGCAGTAATTAATCTCATTTATTTTTATGATTTTCGTCACAGTATAAAAATTTAAAAATATATAAAAATAGATACAAGAACGCAGGCGGTTCATCTACAACATAATAGTGAATGTTAGTGAAATATGGCCTTGTTCAAAAATCAAAGTAACTAATTACACTAAAAAAAAACCATACCATGATCAACAACATTGTTAACTCTAAATTCTTTGCTGGTTTAACTGCTACAGTTGCATTCACTGGCGTAATAGCTAATGCTGGTGTTGCTAATGCTCAGACCCTAACGTTTACAGATACCTTTGATCTAGCACCAACAGATATTACAGAGGCCCTCTTATCAATTGAAAAATTCGATGGTAGTCTTGGTACACTTAAAAATGTCACGATCGGCTTTGATGGACAGATCGTTGGCGATGCCCTAGTAGAGAGTCGGGATGCACAAGCTCAAACTTTAACTTTTACTCTTGGAGGTACTTTGTCGTTAATTGGGGATGACATTCTCAATAACCCTTTGTTTGAAGAAACAGTGACTGCATCAGATTCATTTGAGGCAACTGCTTTTGATGGTATGATAGACTTTGGAGGTACTTCTGGTCAAAGCTTTACTGGACTGACGGCTACATTAGAAGGAGAGAGGTTTTATGATGATCAAGCTGTATTAGACTTCTTCACTGGTGCTGAGAATGCAGAGTTTTTATTCTCTGCTGCCACTGATTCAGAAGTAACAGGTGCAGCTAATATATTCGCTGGTATTACTACACAAGCTGGAGCGAGTGTTACAGTGAAATACGAATATGAAGAGTTCATTGACGATGTTTCACCTGAAAAAGTACCTGAACCTTCTGCTATCCTTGGTTTAGGTTTATTTGCTGGAGCAGGTATTTTATCCAAAAAGAAATTAGCTAAGAAGGCTTAAGTTAAACAAATTTTTCAAAACAAAGTCCTGATAATTTCCCACTACTTCAAAGATTATCAGGACTTTATTTAAAATTAAGCTGCCTTCACAAGAGCCTCTTAGTTATGAGTGGCTCTTTTTGTTATTTTGAAAATATTATGATCGATAATAAACAGCGTTTCAAACAAGGCAATAATAATAAACAGAAAAAAAGATGTTATATCATTTCCAGTTGAATAATTATAATTAAAGTTTGTAGTTGGGCTTCAGCCCATGAAATACAGCGATTCTACCAAGGGTGAGGTACACAGCAGGGGCAAGATGCCCGAACTATCAACATTTAATTCTTAATATGTGTACTTCATATACCTGGAATCTGCTGTATATATCTTAGGGCTAAAGCCCTACTACAAACAAAAACTTTTTTATTATTCATAATCCAGATATCATATTAATAGCTACTATCAAATAACTTCAAAGCTAAATCTGGTCTGTCTGTAATTAATGCAAAGGCTCCTTTATTCACAATTTCAGCCATTAATTTTTCATCATTAACCGTCCAAACATAGATATTCTTATTAATCAGTTTCATCCGCCACGCAAAACCGAATTTAATTAACTGATAATTAGGAGAAACAAAATCAGCTTGAGTTGTAAATAAACGAAATTCTGGAAAAATTGCTGATAATCGAGCAGGTATTAAATTTTTAGAATTCCCAAGTCCTAATAATAACCCCGTTGTAATTTTATTATCTGCTTTTTTCACAGCAATAATCGCAGAATCAAGAAAAGATTTAATCACATAATCTTGATAATCTAAATATTCTTTGACTAAATTAACTATCTCCAATTCATATCCCACTTCTTTCAATTCAATATCAAGTTTAATTTTCCCCCGACACAACTTCAGCACATCTTCTACCAATGGCACTTCAAAACCTTTTTGCCGAGAAATATCTAAAAGTTGTTGATAAGTCAAATCCCTAAGTTTTATCCCATCAATTGATTCATTGTGAAACACAACAAATAAATTATCCAGAGTTTTTCTGACATCAAACTCTACCATTGAAACACCTAACTCAATAGCTTTGGCAAAAGATGCAATAGTATTTTCAAACTTCACCAAGCCAGATGCACCTCGGTGAGCAATAATTAATGGTTTAGTAGTCATTAGCAGAAGTCAGATAGGGGAGCCGTCGGATTGGCGACGTACAGTAGGGGCGAATGGCCATTCGCCCCTATATTCTTACTGTCACTATATTTGAAAATGTCCGCGCCAGTAATGGCAACTGCTATAAAATGTTGGAATATTAGCAGCGGGTTCTCGTTATTAATAATATCGAAATTTATAAGACTTACCGAAAAATTCAGGTATAAAGCCTCTCCATTTATAGAGAAAAAGCGGTCGGAAAGCGCAGCATGACCTAGGATGGGATGGCGAGGTCTCCCGAAGAGTGCAGAGCCGCTTCAAAGTTCGCCATATCCAATCGACCGCTTTTTTCCCTATCCAAGGGGAGGCTTCAAGGCGCGAGTTAATTAATTATTAATTATTAATTATTAATTATTGAAGCATAGACCATATATGTAGAGTTTAAAAACTATAACGTTATAGTTTTTTACGCTATATGTAGTACCCATGCGTAAGTCGTGATTTAGTATGGGCGAGTTCGTTTTTCGGGCTTGATCATATCGAAATTAAGTAGGGGCCAGTTCTCCTTCAAATTAACAATACCAACATTAAATCAAATAAACCCGCCCCAATTCATCTTTTTCTTATCTCCAATATTAGTCTAATCTAGAGCTGTCGCTATATAAATAGAATAGCCATGACAAATACACCGACAAAACCACCGTCACGGCCAAGGCCAGTGAATTTTGATGAGTGGATTGCAATATTTGTAGCCTTAGCGACTTTTGGCAGCATATTTTTCTGGGCAACGACTAGAGAAAATAATGGGTTTAATCTACTTTCTAAACCCATGGTTTCTACATCTCTACCTGAAACTGTTGATAGTCCCGATATTGCTGCTGAAGAGTCAATCTTTAGCTTAGGCATACCTCAACTTAAGACTCCTACTGGTGAGTCAGGATCAAATATCGATCGAGCATCTCTAACTTCTGAAGAATTAGGAACAAGTCTAGCTACTTTGACTCCTATTACTAATACTGTTGAGGAGTTAGAGCCAAATATTCAGGGTTTAGATGAAGTCAAAACAAGGACTGAGACAACACCCAAATTAGCCAAACCGCTAAAAACAACTAATCCTACCCCACAAGTTGCCAAGAATTTGGCAGCATTGGGCATTGGTAAGATATTATCTGAATCTCCACCTGCTACATCACGGGAAGTTGTAGATTCTCCCATAGCAACTGAGACTCTACCTGTGGCACCTCCTATTCCTACTTCAACAACAGAGTCGCCCCAGGTCAAGGAAACTCCTACCCCTCCAAAGGTGGAAACTCCTGAGTCACCCAAAGTAACGGAAACTTCTCTGCCTCCAAAGGTGGAAACTCCTGAGTCACCCAAAGTAACGGAAACTTCTCTGCCTCCAACAGTAGTACCATCTCCTGATACATCTTCTACTGGCACGGTTAAATTTTCTGATGTTCCCAATAGTTTTTGGGCAAGTAATTTTATTCAACCTTTGGCACAACGGGATATTATTACCCAGGTTGATAATGATAAATTCGAGCCAGATAAACCTGTAACACGAGCTGAATTTGCTACTCAAATTCCTAAAGTATTTGAGGAAAAATCCACCCAAAAATCTGTTAATTATAAAGATGTAAAAGCAGATTCACCAGCTAAAACAGAAATTCAAACAGCTACTAAATCTGGTTTTTTAAGTGGGTATCCAGGGAATGTTTTTCGCCCAGAACAAGAAGTATCACGATTACAGGTATTAATTTCTTTAGCTAGTGGCTTAAATCTGAAAATTCCATCTAATCCCGATGAGGTTTTAAGTATTTACAAAGACACAGAAAAAATACCTGATTGGGCTAAAGAAAAAGTAGCTGCTGCAACTGCTGCTGGATTAGTAGTGAGCCATCCAGATGTGAAAAATTTGAATCCAAATCAACCTGCTACTCGTGCTGAAGTTGCAGCAATTTTTTATCAAGCTTTGGCAAAATTAGGGCAGGTAGAACAGGTTTCATCTGAGTATATTGTGAGTCCGAAAAAAGAGAATTAGCTATCTTTTTTGATCGGAACTTTTTCCCTAAATAGTTAATTTATTAAAACCCGGTTTCTTCTAGAAACTGGGTTTTAATCTTCTTATTAGGGAGTAGTTCAGCAATTAATAATTAACAATTAATAATTAATAATTACCTCTCCCTCAAAGCTATCCCTGATAAGGAACTCCTGAAAACCTTGTGGTAGGGTGGGGAGAGGGGGACCCACCCCTAACCCAACCCACCCCCGCCCCTCCCTGGAGGGGAGCCTGGAGGGGAAGAGGGGGGAGTAAGAATCTTGGGGTGAATTTCTTAAAAAAATGTACTTTTCAATACACTTTTCTCAGGAAAAAGCCTCTCAAATGCTTATTCATAACTTGTCTATGCGTGTCAAATTTTATGTTAAGAAAGATGTTTATAAAGCATAGCTCTCAAAGGGAGAGGATTGACGCTTAAGGAAAAAAAGAAACAATATTTCCTTATATTCAATTCCCTTACGGTTTTCCTTGAGGTAATTATCTATTACAGCAGTTTCCGAAGTTATGAGGTACAGTTGTTTTTCTTCTTTTCTATTCCCTGTTCCCTGTTCCCAGTTAAGTGTTCCCTAAAACCTAAAGTTTTGTACCTCATAACAAGGGAAAACGCTGTATTTATTATCAATTAATGAACCCGTCAGTTGTACCACTATAAGCAGTAAGTAAAGTTCAATAAAAAAATGATTATAGAACTTTTGAGGATAGTGAGGTACAGTTTAACACTAATTTCTATTCCCTCCATACCTAAACTCGTAAAACTTTGTACCTCATTAACTCCAAAACTGCTGTAATTATGACATATCATATAGAATCCGGTTATATAATATATGTTGATAATTCTATAAATTACTTCAAGCCTTGAATAGAACCACCTCCCCATCTCCCCATCTCCCCACCTCCCTATCTCCCCCAACCATATAATAAGTATTCAACCGGATTTGATATCACTCCCCATAACATAAAATAATTAGAATCTATACCAATTCACTTTAAAGATGTCACAAATAGTTGAAAACTTTAAATGTGAAATAATTTCCTGAAATTACTGTGGCATAAAAGTTTAGAGTCTATAAAGTCTTAATGCATGACTTTTGACTTTTTACTTCCGTGAAACGGTATAGTTGCTATAGATAAAAATTTAAAACTCTATGCTTGAAGCAATACAAAAATTATTAGTAAATCTAAATCAAATGTTTACAACTCCTCTACTTTTCATAGGGGATACTTATATATCTTTAAGTTTACTTTTTGAATTAGGTATATATTTAATCGTAGTCTTGCTCTTAGGTAGACTATTCAAAAATTTACTCAAAAAAGTATTCTTAGTAAAACTAGGTATAGATAAAGCTAACCGAGAGGCAATATCTACAATATTTAGCTATGGACTCAGCACCCTAGGTATAATAGTTATTCTCCAAACACAAGGCTTTAATGTTTCCTCATTAGCAGTTTTAGCTGGGGGTTTAGGTGTAGGTATTGGTTTAGGATTTCAGAACATTACCAAAAACTTTATTAGTGGTTTAAATGTACTAATAGAAAGACCTATTAAAATAGGAGATTTTATTGAATTAGAGAATGATTTAGGTTTTGTGGAAGAAATTGGTTTGCGTTCAACTAGAGTTAGAACATTAAGAGATAGTCATGTAATTATTCCTAATGGAATGTTAATAGAAGGGAAAATACATAACTTAAGCTACGATAACTTTCAAGGTCGGATTGAAGTTGATATTTTTGTTTCTGATGATAGTGACCCAGTATTAGTTACGGAAGTTGTGCTAATGTCAGCTTATATGGAACCAGCAGTATTACGGGAACCTCCTCCAAAAGTTTTGTTTTTAGGGTTTCAAGATAATGCTTTTAAATTTCAATTATGGGTATGGGTAAATGAAATCTATAATGAACCGATTTATATGAGTTCTTTACGGTTTATAATCCAGCATAATTTGCATCAACAAGGTATTTTAATTCCTTGGGATCATTTTAATATATATCTTCATCATCCACAGGAGTCCCAAAATTTAGAATCATCTCAAAATACTGTTCTTCACGGGTTAAAAAATCATCAGTCTATACCTAATAAACCTCTATCAGCTAGGGATTTATTAATGCAAGTTACTTATTTTGAAAATTTTACTGATGTGGAGTTAAGAAAACTCATAGAAGTAGGGTATAGAAAACGTCTCAAGGAATTAGATTTTTTATTCCATGAAGGAGACCCTGGTGATACTTTTTATATTATTCTTTCCGGTTCAGTAGAGGTCTTTGCTGAAAAAATTAATAAACATCTCACTACTCTAAAAGCTGGAAAATTTTTCGGAGAATTAGCTTTAATGCTAGGTATTCCTCGTACAGCTTCTGTTAGAGCAATTGAAGATACTATTTTATTTGCTATTCATAAAAAAGGCTTTGAAAAAATATTGCATGAAAATCCAGAATTAGCAGAGGTAATTGTGCAAGAGTTTGGTAAACATCAAGAAGAATTATCTGAACGTCAAAATGAACTTAGAACATTGGGATTAGTTGATGCAGAAGAAGATGATAAAAATCCTGTAGTTTGGGTAAGAAATCGTCTCAAAAATATGTTTGATTTATAGCAGAGAATAGGGAATAGGGAATAGGGAATAGGGAATAGGGAAAAGTTATAAAAATATTTCCTAGTTTAAGATTAATCATCAGTCTATGTCCTAACCAATTCTTGATTATTTATAGGAATCAGATGTGAGAATTGAGGTGTTCCTTAAAATTAGAGAATATAGCAGTTATTATATTAATAATATATATTTTTTTCTTGTTCCCTGTTCCCAGTTAAGCGTTCCCTGTACCCTAAAATTATTCAATATCTCACAACTTAAATCATATTGCTATAATAAATAATAGACATCTCAAAAAATAACAAATTAAATCAATTCAAGATATGAAATAAACAATTTAATCTCCTATTACCTGACTTCTGCAAGAAGTCTAATGAATAAAAGAAAGGTCGATTCTACCAAAATTTGTACTTAAAGCTATTTGCATATTTTCTAGTGCTTTGACTAACTATTGAACTTTTTTTTGTGTAGAAGATTCGTAAGGGAACAGGGAACAGTTAGAAAAACATTTCCTAGTCTAAGATTCATCGTCAGTCTATGTCCTAACCGATTCTTTCTTCGCTATATAATTAATGAATAAAAGAAAGGTCGATTCTACCAAAATTTGTACTTAGGGCTATTTGCATATTTTCTAGTTCTTTGATTAACCATTGAACTTTTTTTTGCGTAGAAGATTCGTAGTGGTTAAACAATATCGCAAATCGTTGTTCTAAACCTGGTATGACCTGTTGACAAACTAATAAGATTTTTAGTAGTAATCCTGTGGTTATGATCGGTCCTAAATTATCAATGAGATTAACAAACAAATAATGTTGTAGTTGTTTTTGATTATTAACAATTAAAAAACTCAACATTTGGCTACAGGTCTTCTTCATTAAAAATTCATTGAATAGCTGATTATCATTCTCAGACATAACATTTCGTAAATGCTTGTAGAGTTGCTCCTTGAACCTAACTCGAATTTGTTGAGATTCAACATCAAAGGATGTACTTAGATATTCATAAAAACTATCTTTAAAAGAGTGATATGGTTGAGGTATTTTTATATAAGTTAAAAATCTTTTAGCATAATCTTGATAAGTCTCCCTACCTTCTACTTTACCCACAAATTGTTTGATAGATAATAATAGTTCATCATTGGATAATAAAGTAGGATTTTTAATATACTGTAATTGTTTAACTGATTGTAATCTTTGAAATTGACAAAGTTCTATTCGGGCTTGATTAGTAATATACCGGGATAAATTAATTTCAAATTTTTCCTGTTTTTGCTCTTGCAGTTTTCTGATTGCTTGTTGATATTCGGTACTACTATTTGGAGTTAATAACAAATAGTTATATAGATAAGGATAGCGGGGAATAATAATTTTCAAAGGTTGATTTAAGCTGCTGCGACTCTTACTTTCAAATCCTTGATTCATCACTGCTGCCAAACGTTTCAAGCTCAAGTATTGTTGACTATAAGTAAAACCTCTGACAAGTTCTAAAATTTTTTTTGTTTGGCAATAACCGTAATAGGAATAGTCAGATTTAGAGGTTGCTTGACTAAACAACTGAATCAATTTTTCTAAAACATTTTTTTGCTCTTGATGTTGTTGTTGATAGTTAATTAAAATATAACAGCAACGATTCAGGATGTAGTTAAATTTTTCTTCACATTCAGGGAATTGTAAAATCCTCTCTAGTGCTGTCGATATTTCTGGAGTTTGGTATGGAGAAGATTGCAAAAATAGTCTCCGAAATCGCTCAATCATTTGCTCAATTGATTCAATCGAAACCAATTTCAAAAAGTGATTATAAATCTTTTCTTCTAAGATTTGTTGCTCATAGGAATTAGTGACTATGATTTGTTTAGTTGTAGATTTCATAGATGCCTCCCACCCTGAACAAGGAAGATTATTACTAATCGTTAATCACAATCTTAATACTAAGAGTGAGTGAACTTTTGATTGGTCAACTTTTTATTAATTTTTTCAGCTAAATTTATATAATAATTATAGTGAATAGTAATCGTACCCTAGGTATGAAAGGTTATAAGAAAATATATTTTGATTCCCTATACTTAATTCTGAATGAAAAGCCTCCTATAAAGGTTCTTGATGGCAACTAAATCATCAGCATACTATCTTTACTTCTAAAATACCATGTGTTTGAATTTATCATCCGGTTCCGTTAATATACTTAACATAATTCTTGACATCCTCCCTGCACTTGCAGGCGTTTTCCGGATAATTAGTGACAAAAAAAACTTTATCCTCCTTATACCTTAAAACTCCCTCTTCTTCCCTCCTGACTCCTGACTCGGTCCGACTGACTCCTCCATTATTATAGAGTTGTTGGGAAATAACTTAGGTTAGAAAAAAACTCAAACGAAAACTGATATATTTCCTGGGCTTTGTTGCATAAATAGAGCAAATAGGGTAGAAATAACAGTGCATGGTACAACAAATCTAAACCAACATAGACATGAGTAAGTCCAAATCTAAGTCCAAATCTAAGTACCTCCTCAGCAACTGGTCTGAATACGATGCCTCCCTAAGACAGAGAGGGAGCCTCACATTTTGGCGCTTATGATGAAGTAATAGAGCAGTGGGTAAACCAAGAAAGAACTGGACGTAGGGGAGCATCAAATACCTATAGTGACACGGCCATTGAATTTATGGTAACTATACAATCCTTGTTTGGTCTGGCCGGACGCCAGACCGAAGGTTTTGTGGAATCTATATTTCAATTGATGGACTTAGATTTACCGATACCAGACCATAGCACTGTATCCCGTCGATTACAAAAACTGAGTGTTCAACTGCCAGTGATACCAAGTAATGAAGCAATTCACCTGGTAGTAGACTCGTTATTGGGTAAAAGTTTATGGGGAAGGGGAATGGAAAACCAGAGTTCATGGTTCTCGCGTAAACGACGTACATGGCGTAAATTGCATTTGGGAGTAAATGAAGCTACGGGGGAGATTGTCAGTGGGGTAGTGACTACGAATGATATCAGTGACGATCAAGTATTCTCTGACCTATTAGATGGAGTAGATGGGTGCGTAGTCCAAGTATCAGGAGATGGAGCATATGATAAGTATAAGTGTTATGAGAAAGCCAGACAACAAGGGGTAAAAGCAACTATTCCACCCAGGAAAAATGCAGTAATAGGTCAGCATGGCAACTGTAAAAGCCCACCTCATCCTAGAGATGAAAACCTCAGAAGAATAAGAATTGTAGGACGCCAAAAATGGAAACGTGAATCTGGTTATCACGCCAGGCTCCTTATCGGAAACTACAATGTTCAGGCTCAAAGCCCTCTGTGGAGGGAAGTTACGACGACGAAAATTTGATAATCAGGCAGTGGAGTTGTTTATACAATGTTCCATACTCAACGTGATGATTCGCGCAGGGTAAACCCCAGAGCTACAAAGTAGAAATCTAATTAACTTCCATAAGTGAAGTTTTTGGCGTTGGCGGAGCAAGTGCGGCAGCTATATCGCTACTTTCATGCAACAAAGCCTATTTCCTGAGTAATTTGATTACTTATGCTGCCATCAGATATAAGTTCCACGGGTCCAGTTGCTGTTAGCATTAATTTGTCATCAAAATCATACTTATGATTACGATAAATCTGACTGACAACTCCATAACGTTTGACACCCGCGAAGGCGTTTTCACATACTACCCTTGATTGGCTCAATTTCCGATTTTCTAATTTTTGTTGCTCACTTAACTCTCCCCCTTTTGGTTTTTTATGGGGGATGCGGATATTTTCATACTGATGCGTGGATACCTTGGAAACCACTGTCTACTTCAATCGGAATCTCCACAGCTATATTTCCTATCAATTTATCCTGGTCATGGAACTTCTTGTCATGTAGCTTTCCTTCTCGTGCCTGGCTCAATACCAGCACTTTCTTGTTTTAATTGACTGCAACTAAATGTTTGCGAGTGTGACGCTTTTTTTTCCCGAATAATTCAGTTTTTGTTTTTCTGAGTCAGTTGGTCGTTGCACTGGCCGTTCTGTGCCATCCATTATCACTCGTTCTACTCCAGGGAAACGCTCTATGAATCCTTGGACACTGTTAATTTGACGCTCTGGTAGCACCTTTTTTTCTCCCAGGGCTGCTTCTAATGCTAGGGGTTGTAAGCGATGAACCCAATAATGTGCCTGACTACGGTCGATATCAAACAAGATACCAGCGCTCATCAAAAGTCGGGTAACACTTAAAGTAGAAGAGAATGTAGAACAATTTGTCTTGATTGGTGCGTAAACGAGCCTTACGGCCTCCTCCAACAGAGCGTTGACGAGGTTTTGAGTGCAATGTTTGCTCAAATGTATGAGCAAAGGACTCCAACAAAGATTCAAATGCTTTACGGTTTAATCCCGTTAATGCTCTGAGTAACCTGTCTTGTTTTAAGGCTCGTTCAATATTTAGCATTTTTATGGCCAATTTGTTCTTGAATCATTTTACCTTATTTCCCAACAACTCTTATTTATAACTATTCAACCGGACATGATATTATTCAACCATGAAACCTACCTCGGCATTTTTGAGAATTTTAATTTCAAAAAAAATTTTGCTTCTGGCAGGTTCTTCAAGTTGTTGCTTAAGCAAAAATCTCGACAAAATCATCACTACCGATATCGCTTGCCACTACACCCTGCAAAGTAATAGAAAGTTCGTCAGCAGTGATGCTAGTGTCGCTGCCTACCTGAGCAATTGTCAAATCCTCGAACCTCAGGTCGCCCCTTAAACGAATCAAATCTATTCCATCTTCAAAATCAGTGATAATATCATTCCCATAACCAACTCGGAAGTCAAACATATCTGCACCAGTTCCACCAGTAATAATATCATCACCTCTATCAGCACCAATAATATCACGACCGCCACCAGCACTAATTATATCGTCACCTTTGCCGGAATGGATTAAGTCGTTACCATCCAAACCTTGGATAGTATCATCGCCACGGCCGCTATGTATGTATTCACTTGCATCAGTTCCGATTAACTCATCATCTCCGGTTGTACCAGTTATCTTATTAGGGGTAAGTAGAGACTGAGCTTCTTCCCAAACCTCTCCTGCTACCCGTTGCCCTAAAATTCCACCATTGACATCGCCATCCTCAAAGTGAATGCCTCCGTAAAGACGAGAAAAACCAGCCTCATCAGCAGCTTCGCTGAAAGTTTCCCACTCCAGAGTTACGGTTTCTGTTGGTGTTACACCAGGTTCAAAGCGAGACTCACCGGGGGCAAAAGTTACCGAAGCACCGAACTCATCATCACCAGTAAACCGTTGGAGAATTTCTGCAGCAGAAGCACTGAAAGTGCTATGACCGGATACATATTCAGCAAAAGGAGGCGAAGGATGGCTACCAGGAGTTTGATAGGTGAGGAAATCAGTTGCTAGAATTCTTTGGGTTCCTTCTCCCGGACCTGCCCAAGCATCAATAGCATAACCACCAAGTTCTGGATCGAACTCTCCAATTAAACCCAATTCGCCTAATTCACGCACTGTGCGTACTGGACGAGCATAGTCGTAGAAAACTTTGGCTTCCCAAGTAGCAACACCAGCATCAAATACCGCGTTACCTAAATTAAAGAATAGTCCGACGTCTTGATCTAATGTATGCTCATCTCTAGCAGAAACAAATTGACCAAAACTCATCCAGGTTCCTGGTGGGAAGGATGTACCACCGCCATCTTCCCAAAATTCCGCAATTAACTTTTGTTCGTCTGTTAGGTTCGCGCTAAAATTAACTACCTGTTCTGTTTGGGCGATAAATTCAGGATTGATAATAGTACCGACAATCTCTGGACTGATATCAACAACAGAGCCATCTGCCAAAGTAATTGTAGCTGCGTCTAAGTTTACTTCAGCCTCAATACCTGGTAGCAAAAATGGTTCTGGTGCTATTGGTCGTAGTTCGTCACCTGATTCGAGGCCAAAGGGTGTCACATTACCCCAGTGTGGAGTCAGGAAGTTTTGGACTCGAGCATTAGGATCGTCAATAGGAACGTTTTCGGGAGTCCAAAACTCTATGTTAGTAGGATTTCCAGCAGGATTTTGAGGTTGATAACCACTAATATCAGAGTAGGGAGTACCATCACCATTGGGGTTATTTCCTAGTTGGTTAGAACCATCATTCTGGCGGAATGCTAATAGTGCTTCTGCGGTAAGTGTGCCAATTACAGCAGGATCGGACAGATCGTCCTCGTTAAATTCATCATCGTCAATGTCGAATCCTAGAGTTTCCATCACATCATTGAAAATTTCTACTTGATCTGGGAATAAATCTGTCAGTACCCGGTAAGCAGAAAAACTCATTGCTTCAGCTTTATTAGCTTCTGTGTTTTCAGATTCAGGACGTTGTAAATCGTCTCCTAACTGAGTTCCCACTGCCAATGGATCGTAAGCAGCCCAAGCATCATAGATAGCTGTGTGTACCATAGAATATGCACGGGAAGCCACGGTTGGACCGGGAGCGGTATTAATGACTGCTTGTTGGACTGCGCGGTCCCATAACACTGAAATAGTGGGTGAAGGATCGTTAACTGTTACGAGTTGAGTGTTGGGGTCAAGCTGAAGTTCATTCATAGGTAGATGTGATAATAATAGTTTTGTTTGTTGTTCTAATAGATACTTCTAGGGTGTATCTCAGTTATGCAAAAAGTAAAAATACTCAGCGAATTAAGCGGTAAAGTTACACTTTACCTATAACTTTGGCCTTCAGGTATATTTATAGTTCAATTTTCTGGATGTGTTCGTTCTAAATCCCATGAATACAAATCACTAACTAACATTAGTTAGTGTGTATACAGGAAAAATTTACAATGGTTTTATCCCACATCCCGGATATTTTAATGATAATTTTAACTATTTTTAAAATCAGACATAGCAAGGCTTTTAGGAATTAAGTTCTCTGTTTCAGAACTGCAAAAACTCTTTATTACTCAGGCTAAAAAGACTGAAGATAGAGAATGGTTATCGGAAGTTTCTAATATACCATTGCAGCAATCTTTGAATGATTTAAACCAGGCTTATCAGAATTTCTTTACTTCAACCAAAGGCAAAAGGAAAGGTCGAGTTGTAAAACCTCCACGATTCAAAACTAGAAAGTCAAGGCAAACTGCTAGGTTTAGAAAGGGAGGTTTTAAAGTTGGTCAGCATAAAGTATATTTAGCTAAAATCGGGAAGCTGAAAATAGTCTGCCCAAGAGAGTTACCTGCTGCTCCATCATCCGTAACAGTTATCAAAGATTGTAGGGGCGATTCGCGAATCGCCCCTACTAGATATTTCTTAAGTTTTGTAGTGGAAATACGGCCAGAAACTTTACCTAAAACTGATAATTCAGTTGGAATAGATTTAGGAATCAAAACTTTTGCTACATTGAGCGATGGTACAAAAGTTGATGCTCCTAAACCATTGAAGAAACGAATTAAGAAATACAGAAAGTTGAGTAAATCATTATCTAAGAAAACCTTTGGTTCTAAACGATATGAAAAAGCTAGGCTAAGAGTAGCTAAATTTCATGCCAAACTGAAAGATACAAGGGACGATTTTCTACATAAATTATCTACTGAAATAATTCGTGAAAACCAAACAATTGTTTGAGAAGATTTAAACGTTTCCGGAATGGTCAAGAACCGGAAATTATCCAGAGCTATTTCTGATTTAGGTTGGCGAACTTTGCGAACCTTCGAATAAGGAAAAGCAGAAAAATATGGTCGCGATTTTAGAGTAATTGATAGATGGCGACCTACTTCTCAAACCTGCTCTAGCTGTGGTTTTAAGGTGGCAAATTAGACCTTTCAATTAGGGAGTGGGAATGCCTTAATTGTGGTGCAAAACACGACACAGACCACAATGCAGCAATAAATATATTAGTCGCTCCTTGGGCATGCCTCCTGCCTCCTGCGGAGGAGCTGCGCTAACGGAGGAGCTGCGCTTTTCATGTCGCGTTTGCGCAATTATTCCGTAGGAAAGCGAAACGGAGACAAAAAACGGACGTGGAGGCAAGCGTAAGACTAGCGCATCTGGTAGCAGCAGCCAATGAGACGTCAAGCCACCGAGGAGCTAAGGCTCGGTAGGAATCCCCGCGCCTAACAGCCGGGGAGGATGTCAATCTTCCGTAATTACTCTAGAAACATCATCATGGCGAATAGTCCTAATTTCTATTTTCACATTAGACATAGGCGTGAAAAAGATATATATTTTTTGAGGCTAGTAGGGAACAGGGAATATATTTTCACGAAAAAGATACGAAAAATGATTTCGGAGAGTTAGTTTGACAACTCTAGCTTGTCTTAAATAAAGAGCAATTTTATTTTCTGGAGAGGTCTATTAATATTTGTTTGTTCTTACCAATGAATAATTGATAATTAATCAATTTGGTTTAAAGCCTCTCCTAATAATTAATAATTGATAATTAGATAGAGTTTTCATTATCCACTATCCATTATCAATTAATGAACTTTTATCTACTACCTCAGACTTTGTACTTCATCAAGTTATATCAATTCACTTTAAAAAAAAATCACAAATATTTGGTAACTGATGAAGTAAAAAAATAAGCTAAAATTGTCAACCTTAGATTTCAAGTTATTAAAATCTCACTTCTGACTTTTGACTTTAGTGAAACGGTATGACGAATGAATAATTCATAATTAATCAATTCAGTTTAAAGCTTCTCCTTTGAAGGAGAAAAAAAACAGGTGATTTCCTTATATTAAATACTCTAGGTTTTAACCTGAGGTAATTATCCATTATCAATAGACATAGGCGTGAAAATTACAAATAGAATCAATTACTTCTCCCTGTTCCCAGTTAAGTGTTCCCTATTCCCTCTTTTCCGGAGAGGTCTAATTAATGAAAAACTACTATATTAACTAGCAAGACGAGAAGTAACACCGTTTTTCTGAGTGTGCTCATGGAGATATTCTAAGAATGCTTGAGCTACCACTGATAGTTGTTTGCCTTCTAGATAAGATACATACCATTTTCGTTGAATCGGAAATCCTTTAACATCTAAGGTGGTAAGTTCCAATTCTTGACTATATAGGGTATGTTCTGACAAAACAGAAATTCCTAAGCCTCCAGCGATCGCTTGTTTAATGGCCTCATTACTGCCCAACTCTAAGCGCACTTTCACAGCAACTTTATGTTTACCAAACAGTTGTTGCACTGCCTGACGAGTACCAGACCCCTTTTCTCGCATAATAAAGGCTTCGTTATTGAGAGATTTAATTGGTATATTTCTCTTTCCTGCTAATGGATGATTTTTATTGGCTACTAAGACTAGAGGATTATCCATTAAATATTCGTTGCACAAAAGAATATCTTCAGGAGGTTGACTCAATATATATAGCTCGTCTTGGTTTTCCAGCATTCGCCTGGTGATGTTTTGGTGGTTTGTCACCTCTAAGGCAACATCAACCAGTGGATGTTCTTGGCAAAAATAACCTAAGATTCTGGGCACAAAATATTTAGCAGTAGTTACCACGGCCAAACGTAACCGTCCTTGTTTTGTACCTTTGATGTCAGCAACTATCATCTCGAAGCGATCTAGCTGTTCAAAGACTTCTTGACAAGTGGCTAATAATCCTCGACCAACGTCAGTCAGGTGAAGTTGCTTACCAATTTGCTCAAATAAAGGCATCCCTACTGTCTGGGTGAGTTGCTTCATTTGACTAGAGACAGTGGGTTGGGTAATGAATAATTCTTCAGCAGCTTTAGTAAAGCTACCATGACTAGCTACTGTCTGAAACACTCTTAACTGATGTAAGGTGGCCTGAATCAAGGACTTTTCCTCCTCTTATAAGAAAAACAAAGAAAATCTTAAGGCGGGTATAAGCAATTACAAACTATCAAGTATTGCATTCCCAATTATTTTTTATAATAATCTTGACATAGATGATAGTCAATGGTTAAATAACATTACATTGACTTAGTTCAATATAACTTACACAGAAACTCTAGTTGTAAGAGCGTTATGTGGAGTTGCTACTGATGTCAAGCCTATGGATATCATAAGGTTACAGATTGGGGTTAGTGATTCTCACAGAAGCAGAAACTAAGCTGCCAAAAACCTGTTGGGTAAGTTTGGGTAAGTTTAGTAGAACTGTATAACAGAGCCAGGACTTAATCAAAGAATAACGACATAATGCGTTTGATGGCTCAACACGCTGTCGTGTTATAACTGGGATTTAAGTTGCTGAAATCAAGCTGACAGAGATGGCTACAAGCCTAATTCCAGTAAGCTTTATGAGAACTTATGATTGCTAAAAATGCGGTGTATCTATTGACCGTGTATAAGATGCAAGTATAAGAAATGCGGTCGGCTTGACCGTCAATGCCTGTGGAGATCCTGCTGCCGACAGTTCTGCTAGAAGCAGGAAGTAAACTTCAATTTGTCACTTTTTGTGACCTGTTGTATCAGTTTTATGAAGCAGAAGTTGATGTAAGTCCTGTTTAATAAAAAAAAGTTATCAATAAAATAAAACAATGGCTACGCAAGTTTTTAACAAAATACATTTCAGAAACCTTAAGGGGGATATGTTTGGTGGCTTAACAGCTGCTGTCATTGCTCTCCCTATGGCTCTTGCCTTCGGTGTTGCCTCTGGTGCAGGACCTGCTGCAGGTTTGTATGGTGCTGTATTAGTAGGTTTATTTGCCGCTCTGTTTGGCGGTACACCAACTCTAATTTCTGAACCTACCGGACCAATGACGGTGGTAATGACTGCGGTTATCGCTAACTTAACTGCTGCCAACCCAGAAAACGGTATGGCAATGGCATTCACAGTAGTAATACTAGCTGGATTATTCCAAATCGGTTTTGGTTTATTAAAGCTGGGTAAATACGTTACCATGATGCCTTACAATGTGATTTCTGGTTTCATGTCAGGCATTGGTCTAATCCTCATTATCCTACAAATAGGTCCGTTTCTAGGACAAGCTAGTCCAAAGGGGGGCGTAGTTGGTACTATTCAGAACATACCTAACCTTTTAGCAAATATTAATCCCATTGAGACAGGTTTAGCAGTTCTCACAGTAGCTATCCTCTTCTTAGTGCCATCTAAAGTTAAGAAATTCGTCCCACCACCATTACTAGCATTGGTAGTAGGAACAGTAATTTCTGTTGTATTTTTCTCAGATACTGCAATTCGTCGGATCGGTGAAATCCCTAGTGGTTTGCCTAGCTTACAGTTACCTTACTTTACTCCCGAACAGCTACAATTAATGGTCGTTGATGCGACAGTGTTAGCTATGCTTGGCTGTATTGATGCTCTATTAACTTCTGTGGTTGCTGACAGTTTGACTCGTACTCAACACGACTCTGATAAAGAATTAATTGGTCAAGGTTTAGGTAACTTAGCTTCTGGTTTATTTGGTGGTATTCCAGGCGCTGGTGCAACTATGGGTACTGTAGTTAATATAAATACAGGTGCTCGCAGTGCTTTATCTGGTGTTACCCGTGCAGTAATTTTGATGATTGTAGTTTTGGGAGCTGGTAGTTTAACAGCACAAATTCCCATGGCGGTTTTGGCAGGTATTGCTCTCCAAGTTGGGATTAAGATTATTGACTGGGGATTTCTCAAGCGTGCTCATGACATCTCCTGGAAGTCTGCAATCATTATGTATGCTGTTATTGGTCTAACTGTATTTGTTGACTTGATTGCTGCTGTAGGTATTGGGGTGTTCATTGCTAATGTTCTGACTATCGATCGCTTAACTCAGCTAAAATCTGAAGATGTTAAAGCTATCACTGATGCTGATGATGCAATTGTCTTAGATAATGATGAGAAAGAATTACTGGATCGTGCTGAGGGTCGGATTTTACTATTCCACTTGAGTGGTCCGATGATATTCGGTGTTTCTAAAGCAATCTCTCGCCAGCATACACTTCTAAATAATTATGAAGTCTTGATTGTAGATTTGGCCGAAGTACCTCACATGGGTGTAACTTCTGCTCTAGCAATAGAAAATGCGATTCAGGAAACTGTTGATACGGGTCGTCATGTATTCCTAGTTGGTGCTTCGGGTAGTGTTAAACGACGGTTAGAAAAATTGGGAGTTTTAAATATTGTACCTTCAGAAAATCTGTTGAACGATAGGAGGCAAGCATTAGTTAAAGCAGTGTCTTTAGTTACTTCTGATGTCAATATTAATGGTGCAGCTCAGAACGGAGTTAAGGGTCAAACTCGCATTGATACTCTGATTAAATAGAAATCTCCCTGAAGTGGTAACTAAAGAGATATAAAATACAGATTGGGGAATGAGAATTGCTCGGGTTTTGAGTAATAAAGCGCTTTCCACTTCCTGTGAGGTACACCTATCGCGGGCAATGTACCTGCAATAAAAGATTTTCGGCGTTGGTGAATGCGTAATGCTTTTGTCTCAAATATCTATGAAAAAACTATAGTTGTACGGTTCATAAATATTCAAAAGCATTATGTAATCAGATGTAATCAGCAACCCTAGATTTTCACTATTCACCTTCTACATCATTAGATTTGCTTGAAATATTGTGTATTAATATCTTCCTTGTGCAGTACCTCCGCGTCACAGACATAGGTCATGCCCGAATAATCGTCGAAAAACTCCTCTGTGACCTCTTCTGAAATCTTCATGGGGATATCGCGCTCGGGGACGAGCGCCTCTATCTTCATATCCGGGATATCCACATACGCGTTGGTATAGCCAACGGCAACCATCGTAGAATCGTTTGCCACTGTATAACTGGTTGCCCCGGCTTCCTTGATGATCTTGACGATCTCTTTTTCAGCAACTTTTGTGTGATGATGACAAGCTTGATAACTTGCTGGGTCATGTGGGTTACCTCTTAACGCTTTCTGTTGCAACAATTCAACACTCTATAAGTTTTGCCTGGAACCATATCTTTGAATATGATACCAAATATCAGCGAATCCACAACCCTTTTTTGAGAAAGATTTACTCAGATTAGCTCAAGCATTTCATAAAAAATACTTATCCTTGTTGTGCGAATTTTAAGATAAACTTAAGTACATAACCTGCAGTCGTGACTCCTAATACCATTTCTCAAAAACCTTTCTATACCCAATAGGATGGGGAAGTTTGGGAAGTGGGGGAGCTTACAGGGGTAAGTTTTTTTCTAACAACCTTACGGGATAAGGCTTTTATAATTCACAAACCTAATGAATAAAATCCTTGCCTTGTCTAGGCTTCATCCTTTTTTCGTAGCAAAAACTTACCCTTGTAAGGTGGGGGGGAGAGTTCATTAATTGATAATGGATAATGGATAATGGATAATTACCTCTGGTTAAAACAAATGCGGGAATTGAATATAAGGAAATATTATTTCTTCTCTTGGTCGATTGGAGGCAAGCGAGGAGACCTCGCCATCCCATCCTTCGGAATGCTCAGCTTTCCGACCGCTTTTTCCCCCTTGAAAGGGGAGGCAGATACGAGAATTATTTAATTAATAATTATTAATAATTAATAATTCGGTAAAAGTAGGAATAATATATACAAACCGACTAATAATTGTGAAAAACAGAGTTTGAATTTTCTTAACTATTGAAGTGTTGAAGTACGGCTAAAGTATAGCATTACTTTTGGTAATTAATATAGTATCTGAATCAAGGAGGAATTACAACGTGGATTTTTTGTCTGATTTCTTTACGCTCTTTCTGGGGAAGTTGCAGTCCCCGACAATGGGCTTTCTGATTGGTGGTATGGTCGTCGCCGCCGTCAATAGCGAACTGCAAATTCCAGATGCGATCTATAAGTTCATTGTCTTCATGCTGCTCATTAAAGTCGGCCTGAGCGGTGGCATTGCGATCCGCAATGCCAATCTGACGGAGATGCTTTTACCCGCACTGTTCGCCGTGGTAACAGGTATCCTTATCGTGTTCATCGGGCGCTACACGTTGGCCAACCTACCGAAGGTCAGAGTCGTGGATGCTATTGCGACCGCAGGCTTGTTCGGTGCAGTCAGTGGCTCTACCTTGGCCGCTGCCCTGACGCTACTGGAATCGGAAGGCGTCGAATACGAAGCCTGGGCTGCCGCACTCTATCCCTTCATGGACATTCCAGCACTCGTGACTGCGATCGTTTTGGCCAGCATTTATACCAGCAAGCAGCGTGATAACGCAGTCGAGTCTCTCAGCAAGCAGGAGTATCTCAGCAAGCAGCCCGTTACCGCAGGTGGGTATCCCAATCAGCGGCGCATTGAGCGACGCATTACCGCAAGCGGGTATCCCAAAGATCCGCGCGATACTGCAGGTGCGCGGGTCAGGATCTGGCCTATTATTCAGGAAAGCCTCCAGGGATCGGCCCTATCGGCACTGCTGCTCGGCCTCGCTCTAGGTCTGCTAACCCGGCCGGAAAGTGTCTATGAGAGCTTCTTCAATCCCCTCTTTCGCGGGCTGCTTTCGATACTGATGCTAGTAATGGGTATGGAAGCCACGACAAGGATCGGTGAGCTGCGCAAGGTAGGCCAGTGGTACGCCCTATATTCCTTTGTGGCGCCGCTGCTGCATGGGTTCATAGCCTTTGGTTTCGGCATGATTGCCCACTTCATCACAGGATTCAGCCTTGGCGGCGTTGTGATTATGGCCACCATAGCTGCCTCTAGTTCAGACATCTCAGGGCCGCCCACTTTACGAGCCGGTATCCCGTCGGCTAATCCCTCTGCCTACATTGGCTCGTCCACAGCCGTCGGTACGCCGGTTGCGCTTGCCTTGGGAATACCGCTCTTCATCGGGCTCGCCCAGGCCCTGGGCGGCTGAATCCCAGATGGGTCGAAGTCTGCCGGTGCTCTCCTGACCCGGCGACCAACGCGGCGACTATATCAAGGCTGCGTCGTCTCCATCAGTCAGGCAGCTCATAGATCTAGCCCAATTACTTCTTGTTCGGGGTTAACGTCCTGTAGACACGAAATACTCCCAGCAAAAAGCCGGGGTTATGCCCCGGATTTTTGGTTTTACTGGCTAAGTTTTGAGTCAGAAGGTGTGTGCGTGCAGTATCTCCATCACGTTACAGAGATAGGCGATGCCAGAATAATCGTCGAAAAACTTCGCTGCGACCTCATCCGAAATCTTCACAGCCGTATCCCGATCGCGGGTGAGCACCTCGAACTTTATATTTGAGTTGTTGTCGCCAACAATGGGTTTTCCAGACGAGCGCACGTTACGACTGCCTTTACCGCCGACTTCCACCACCGTATAACCGGTAGCCCCGGCTTCGTCGATGATCTTGGCGATCTTTTTGAGCAGCAACTTTTCTGTAACGATGACGAGCTTGCTAGCTTGTTGGGTCATGGGGGTTACCTCTTGATGCGTGTAGTAATTGAACTATATATAAACTCAGGAAAACGGCATAAACGCGCGCTATCGCGCCGATCCAAGTCTACGAAGGGAATACCATCGCGTTCGTATACACGTTGCGTAATAGCCCGCTTGCCATAGTTGATATGATAGCACCATAACATCGATCGGTCAAGAGGGGTGTTGGTAAATAGAAAGATGAATTAAACGCTCCAACAGCTACGGAGCGGGTAAAATTTTTCAGTAATATAGAGTTTGAGTTTCATTTTCCATGCAATGTCGGTGATTGTCTTATATAGAATCCGGTTATATAATATATGTTGATAATTAGACATCTGGTGGAAAAGAGGGAACACTTAACTGGGAAAAGGGAACAGGAAGAAAGAATAGATAATTTCTGGATGATAATTGATTTGATTTTTAATTTTCACGCCTATGTCTATTATATAAATTACTTCAAGCCTTGAATAGAACCACCTCCCCATCTCCCCATCTCCCCCAACCATATAATTAAGTATTCAACCGGATTTGATATTAGCCAAGATATGGGGGAAAATGGCCATCGAAGATATAAGCTGGCACTACATTTGCGTCCAATTTGGTCGTCAATTAGTTGTTTTTTATGATCCACCTGTATCTAGTCAGGATATTAAAGTTCTCTGTCTTAAAATGTATGTCACTTCACTTATCAGTTAACAGTTATCAGTTAGCCTCGGCTTTGTTGCATGAAAGTGGCGATATAGCTGCCGCACTTGCTCCGCCAACGCAAATAATCCCACGGGAGGGGGAGACTAGATGTCTATTTGATAACTTTCGGGTTTACCATTGTGTATCATGGGCTTAAGTATAGTGCATTGAATGAATAACTCCACGGCTTGGTTGTCAAACAATCGCCTTCTCAACTTACCCCCAAATAAAGCAAAGAAGTCTGATCTCCGTAGTTTCTGATAGAGAACGCCTGTGGTAGCCAATGCGCACCCTTCCACTTCTTTCGCCCACAGATACGAATACGCCTCAAGTTTTCATCTCTAGGATGGGAAGTACCTCTACAGTTACCATGTTGCCCTGTGGCACTGGGTTTTTTCGTGGCGCAATGGTGATTTTAGCTCCTTTGTGACGAGCTAATTCAAACCACTTGCACTTGTGGTATGCTCCATCACCCGATACTTGTGCTATTTCACCTTCTACTCCATCAAGCAAGTCACACAACACTTGGTCGTCACTAATATCCTTGGTTGTTACTACACCAGCAACTATTTCTCCTATAGCTTCATTTACTCCTAGATGTAGTTGACGCGACAACCATGAACCCTGCTCTTCCATTCCCCTTCGCCATATACTTTAGTAACTATCTTTCAAGGAGCGATCGCCTAATTCCCCACATAGTCATTTTTTACATACTTTATAGTATTAGAGATAGTTACGATTAATTATTTACCATATTTATCCATTTTTTTGTTATCTTATTTTCTACATATAGTAGAGTTCATTCTCATATTAATGCTCCTATTATTAGTATTACTAAACCACATATTGTTAAAATTACTTTTTGATAATTATATTCTTTTAATCTGAACCTTTATCTGGCTAATCCAAAGATTTTTATCAACCTAATAATATGTTCCACAAATATTCTTTTTTTCGCTTTTTTGTGGTTATATTCTTTAATTTATAGTGGTAGTTCTTGTTTTCTCGGCTTCTTTTTCGGGATCGTAGTTCTCTCTGCCCCTTTATATCCTTTATCTACCTGATTTTTTTGTTTTTTCTCAAGTTTTTTATGCTGTTTTATGAGTAAACTTACATTACTTCTTAGACTGCTTTTCCCCACTATTAAATCTACTATATTTGTCCCTTTTTCTGTCGTTATTATTTGTTTTTTTAATGTATTAATTTTCTTTTTTTTTGAGTAATATTTTTTCTATTTATCATCATTTACTGGCCTATATATGTTTTTTTATGTACTATATACAATTAATTATTGTTCTGTTAAAATTTCTTATATCCATAAATATTCGTCTTCTTTTTCTTGTAATTGTTCTAACAAGCTACTCGGCAATAACTCTTGTAATACGTCTATCCAATAATGAAATATATTATTAGCTGTAGATTCACTAACACCAAAATATATTCCTAGTATTTGAAATGTGGGTAGATGACGTAAATAGTATAAAGTTAAGATGATTTCCTCCTCGAATTTTAAGCTTTTTTTTCTACCTCCCCCTGTTTTAATTAGTCGTTTTTCTTGCCATCGCATTTCCATTTTTTTATTTTCGGCTATAATTTGAGCATTTTCTATTAATTTTTTAAATTCCTCATTAGTAATGCCAATAACTCTTTTTATTTCTTTTGGGTGGTTATTTAGATGTTCTAATATCTGAGTCATTAGTATATAGTTTTGATAAATTTTACATGACAATTATACGTGAATTTTTATTTTGGAGATGTCTAATGGTATGGGTTTCCAGGGAATTAGTCGAGTTATATCAAATCCGCTCGGGTTCAGTATAAAAAAATGTTCCATCTTCGCGTCATTGCCAAGTCTTTAGAAGATTACCCCATCTCCCTATATTCCCACACTCCCCAGTGTTCGCAATTTGATTACGCACTCTGATAAAAACAGAGACTTGCGATTCACTTCCACACCTACTGCAGGTTTTAGAACTAAGAAACCATCTATCAACAATGATTAATATCATGTTCGCTGGGGCACGTTTGTGTAAACCCAAGGGTGAATATCTACAGGAAATTTAAGTTTTTTTTATTGCCCTTAAGTATTCTTGCCAGTTAAGTGTTCCCAGTTAAGTGTTCCCTACCTTTGCTATACAATACCGATGCTACCGGACATGATATAACTTAGAGCCGTACAGTTGACATTTGTACTCTAACTGTCTGCGAAATTCGTAAAACCCCATATCAGCAACAGCCTTAGCCAGCTTGTGATTTGACATCATTCCTGATACATTTAGGTCTTCTATTACTATCTGGCTGTGATTTTTAGCCAAGTAAGTAGTAAGTTTATGCAATGTATCTTTTCTGATCTTAGCTATTTTGCTGTGTACTTGAGCTATCCTAAGAGCAGCCCTTTTCCAATTAGACGAATAGACGACTTTATGTCTGTTTAAGTATTGCAACCGAGAGAGTTTAGCTTCTAACTTTCTGTAAGATTTAGCACCTTCAAACACTTCGCCTGTTGAGAACGTAGCCAGAGATTTTACATCTAAATCTACACCAACTACATCTACTGACTTCTCAGTAGTTTTGGTTGCTGTTTCTATTTTAAAGCTTACAAACCAACGACTTGATTCCCTGCTAATAGTTACAGATTTAGGGGTAACATTATCTGGTAATATTTCATAAGTTTTAACCCATCCAATTCTTGGTAATTTAATCTGATTAAAGCCTACCGATATTGAACCCGATACGAGTGAAACTATCATTCCTACCTTTTTTCTTGAATTTAGGTTGACCAGATATGAGCGTAAAGCAGCGTTTCCAGGCAAGGGATAAATATCTTAAAGCATCCATACGGCGCTGTTTTAGGAACCTCGTAGTACCAGAAGTTTTTCGGTTTAACCATTGCTACTAAAAGTTTATGCAGCTCAATTGCAGTCGGAAATTTGATTTTGCTGTCTGCGTGAAGTAGGTTATGCTGTAATATATTTCTGGTTAGCCATAATCCCCAATTGTAAGCATGACGCGCCACACCCCCGTGTTTAGCCAGCAAGGTTTTTTGTTGATTTGTGGGGTGTAATTCAGCGCGTGAATCCAAGTAACATAAATAGACATAGGCGTGATAATCAAAAATTAAATCAATCCCATACATATAAACCATCAATTATTTCCCCCTACTCCCGTACGGGCGATTCGCTCTTCGCCCCTACTCCCTACTCCCTCTTTTCCACCAGAGGTCTAATATAGATAATTGGGAAATTATCATGGATTATACTGGATTATAGCCAACAGTTACCAGCCCCGTGAGAAAGAATTTCTTCATAAAACCTGCTCCTTTAAGAAATCTTTAAAACGTATCTAATGTGACAGATAATTTTTAATTAATGATTCAATAATAAATACAAATTTAAAATAATATCCGATTGGGAACACTGTTTGGTCAACAAAATATATTGTTGTTTGTGAGTTAATATAAGCAGAAGTAATATAAAATTTGATTTGAGGGAGTTTTTAGATAGAACTATCCCTTGTGTTTCCTATGAATTAAAGTATTCAACTAAACAGGATATATACTTCGTGTTAGTTGTTAGTCAAAAAGAGAATTAATTTTAATTTTGTGGGATAAATCCACAAGAGACACAAATTATGTTTAAATAGCAAATGAAATTATTCATATTCAACGGTATTTGATATGAATGATAATTTCATTTATTTTTTAGTAAAAAAAATTTAAGTAAACTATGGAACCTACAAAAACTCTTTGCCCCTATTGTGGTGTTGGTTGCGGATTAGAAGTATCACCACCAGCAATGCCAGGAAAAGCAACAAATCGAGATAGCAAAGGTAATCCAATTTGGCAAGTACGAGCCGATCGCTCTCATCCATCAAGTAAAGGTAAAGTCTGTGTTAAAGGTGCCACAGTTAGCGAAGCATTGGATAAAAGTCGCCTCAAATATCCAATGATGCGTGATACCCTAGATGAACCTTTCCGTCGTGTCACTTGGGAACAAGCTTTTCGGCGAGTCGTTAACCGGATTCAAACTGTACGTTTTACCCAGGGACCAGATGCCATTTGTATGTATGGGTCTGGTCAGTTTCAAACAGAAGATTATTATATTGCCCAGAAGTTGCTAAAAGGATGTCTAGGAACTAATAACTTTGATGCCAACTCTCGCCTCTGTATGTCTTCGGCAGTATCTGGATACATTCAAAGTTTGGGTTCTGACGGTCCTCCCTGTTGCTACAACGATTTAGAACAGACAGACTGTGCATTTTTAATTGGTACTAATACAGCAGAATGTCATCCTATTGTATTTAACCGTCTGCGGGTACACCACAAAAAAAATAAGAAAGTGAAAATGATTGTGGTAGACCCCCGTCTTACTAAAACGGCAGAAGTAGCAGACCTACATTTGGCAATTCGACCAGGTACAGATATCGATTTACTTAACGGTATAGCTCATCTACTGATGCGTTGGGGTTTACTTGATGCAATGTTTATTGATGAGTGTACGATTGGTTTTCCTGAATACACGGATGTGATTCGTCACTACCCACCGGAACTCGTAGCACGTCATTGCGGGATTCGCTTGGATGAGTTGGAAAAAGCAGCTCGTTATTGGGGAGAGTCTAAACGAGTTTTATCTTTATGGTCAATGGGGATGAATCAGTCGTCAGAGGGTACGGCAAAAGTGCGAACTCTGATTAATCTGCATTTGATGACAGGTAATATTGGCAAGCCAGGGGCAGGTCCGTTTTCTCTGACTGGTCAACCTAATGCTATGGGTGGTAGAGAAGCAGGAGGACTAGCTTATATTTTGCCTGGTTATCGAATGGTGAAAAATCCTCAACATCGGGCTGAGATTGAACAGTTGTGGGGATTGACTCCCGGACAAATTTGTGGTACGCCTGGTCTTAGTGCTTGGGAAATGATTATGGCTTTGGAACGCCAAGAAATCGGTTGTTTGTGGATTGCTGCAACTAATCCTGCTGTGAGTATGCCCGATTTAGAACGGACTAAAGCTGCTTTGTTGCGATCGCCTTTTACTGTTTATCAGGATGCTTATTATCCGACAGAAACTGCTGAATATGCTCACCTGTTATTGCCTGCAGCTCAGTGGGGAGAAAAAACAGGTACTATGACAAACTCGGAGCGAGTGGTGACTTTATGTCCGGCATTTCGCGAACCTCTCGGAGAAGCTAAAGCAGATTGGGAAATCTTTGCCGAGGTAGGTCGCCGTTTAGGATTTACAAATCAGTTTGATTTTGCTGACTCCGAGGCAGTAAGAGCTGAGTTTCTGGAATTGACACGCGATCGCGCCTGTGATATGACTGGCATCACCTATCAACGACTCCAAGAACAGGGTCCGACTCAATGGCCTTGCCCTGATAGTAGTGGGGTATCTCAGGAGCGTCTGTATACTGACTTCCGATTTAATACTCCTGATGGCAGGGCAAGGTTTGCAGCATATTACTCCCAAGGATTGGCAGAACCACCTAATCCTGATTATCCATTCGTCTTAACAAGCGGGCGGTTATATGGTCATTGGCACACTCAAACCCGTACCGGACGTATTGAGAAAATTAGAAAAATGCACCCGATGCCATTCATAGAAATTCATCCCAAGGATGCTCAGAGGTTAGAGATTTCAGAAAATGATTGGGTGGAAGTAAGGTCGCGAAGAGGCTATGGCAGATTTCCAGCAAAAATTACCAAAGCTATTACTCCTGGTACTGTATTTGTGCCGATGCACTGGGGTGCACTGTGGGGAAATCAGGCAGAGGCAAATGCTTTGACTCATCCTCAAACTTGTCCTGAGTCTGGGCAACCAGAGTTAAAAGCTTGTGCTGTGCAGTTACAACCAATTAAATTTGAAGTGCCTGCTACTAAATATTTCTCTGTGGAGCAAGTGCTATCGCTTTGATTCAAGGATGAGTCTTAATATATCGGGATCTAATTGATGTCTCCAGGGGTTAAAACACCCTGGATTCTAAGCGAATGTGCTACGCGGACTAAAGCCACGCTACGCACTGCTGACGATATTTTCTAGTTAGAGCGTCCAACTTATATCGTTGTGGAAGCATCAAAACTTCCCTACCAACCTTGGCCAAGTCTAAACTTAGCTGTGTCGCTACTTTTCTGATAATATTTCCAGCACCATTAGCATCAGCATTAATCAATTTGCCTACTGCTGAACGGTACAAACCAGGATTTACACGCTTTCCTGTTAGCGAAGCTTGTCTGAAAGACTTAGCTTCCCACATGCACGGGTTTTTCACCAAATGTCGGCAGAAAATCATCATCTAAAAACGATGCCTTAGAAGTATACGATTCCTCAGTCAGGGCAAACTCAATCCCATACTGCTCAGATAATTCAGCTATCCGGGCTTTTAACTTGGCCGTAGGTATTTGAACAAACTGCTGGTTATTTCTCTTGCCAATGTTAATAGTATCTTTTTGGCCTTGATTCCAACCAAAAATTATTGTACCTATTTGATGCTCAATGCACCAGTCGATGTACATTTATTTTTAGAAGTTGACCCAACTTTTGCTCCATCAGTAATTATCAAACGAGTCAAAGGTAGGGCTTCTCATCACTTGAGAAAAGAATTTCCTAGATTACTAAAACTACCGACACTTTGGACTCAAGCGCTTTTTTTGCGCCACAACAGGAAATGCTTCAACAGAGACTATTAGGAAGTACATTGAAAATCAAACCGGAAAGTAACGCAGGGTTGAAACCCGCGTGTCGTTATTCAACCAGCCGTTAAAACAGGCTGGCTAACTTCCTCCCGTCATTATTTGATATAATTTATTCTCTAGTTTGTATAAATCAAAACTTTTTCTTAACTTGTTTTTTGATAATATTTACTACAGAAGCTTGTTCATTAATGGATAATGGATAATTACCCCAAGGAAAACTGTAACGGAATTGAATATAAGGAAATATCCTAGCTCTTTTTTTCCCCTATTAGGGTCGGCTTTTAACCAAGGTATTTAATTAGACATAGGCGTGAAAATTAAAAATCAAATCAATTCTCATCCAGAAATTATCTATTCTTTCTTCCTGTTCCCTGTTCCCAGTTAAGTGTTCCCTGTTTTCCGGAGATGTCTATTGATAATTATTAATTATTCGGTAAATCGGTAAACATATTTATTAAAAATTATATAAATAATGCAGCTATCACCCCAAGAAAAAGACAAATTAATGATTTTTACTGCTGCTTTACTTGCAGAAAGACGAAAGGAAAAAGGGATTAAATTAAACTATCCTGAAGCAGTAGCGTATATTTCTGCAGCTATATTAGAAGGTGCTAGGGAAGGAAAAGGAGTAGCCGAATTAATGAGTTACGGCAGAACTGTTTTAAGACAGGATGAAGTAATGGAAGGGATTCCAGAAATGATTGAAGAAGTGCAGGTAGAAGCAACCTTCCCAGATGGTACGAAGTTAGTAACAGTACACCATCCTATACAATAAAGTAAGGTGGTGGTGCATAATTAATCGCAGAAAGAGTGTGAGGATTGTGGGGAGTGTGGGAATAAATTAAAAAATATATCTTTGTATACAGGAAACCTATTTTTTTTCTTACTAACAATTAACAACTGAAATGACAATGATTCCAGGAGAAATAATTACTCAAACAGGTGAAATAGAATTAAATTCAGGGCGGAAAACTATTCAGGTAATGGTAGCTAATACAGGCGATCGCCCGATTCAAATTGGTTCTCATTTTCATTTTTATGAAGTAAACTCAGCCTTACAATTTGAGCGTCAACCTACTAAAGGAATGCGTTTAAATATTCCAGCAGGCACGGCAGTTAGATTTGAACCAGGAGATGCAAAAGAAGTAGAGTTAGTAGCAATCGCAGGTAGTCGAGAAGTATACGGTTTTAACGCTTTGGTTAATCAAAAATTAGAATAAAAAAAGAATACTTCTATGATGGCAAAATAAGGTCTTAAATCTGTCTTTTAAAAGGGATAAAAAAAAAGAAAATTCAGTATTTCAAGCCTCCTTATTTCAATTTGATAAATGTTTGTTACAAATAGGCAGGGTATTTTTTAGGATTCAGGATTCAGGAGTCGTATGGGAATAGCTTAAATGGAATTTCTTAGTTCATAAATAATCTTTTTAGTCAAAGAGACATCTCCTGTAAAATATTTTTATCGTCCTTATTATCCTTATTATTCGTAACATTCTTTTTTCAAAATGGTATTATTCCAAAAAGATACATTTTCTTCTTCTTCTCTGTTCCCTGTTCCCTAAAACTCTCCAATATCTCACAACTTAAATCATATTGCTATACTTTTAACTGATAACTGAAATGGCAACAGCAGCTAGGTTAGGAATTGGCGGTCCTGTAGGCAGTGGCAAAACTGCTTTACTAGAATGTATTGTTCCCCTTTTGACCAAACAAGGAATTGAAGTAGCCATAGTAACTAATGACCTGCTCACTACTGAAGACGCAGAGCGACTCAAAAGTGGAGGAATTTTACCAAGCGATCGGATTATTGGAGTAGAGACAGGTAGCTGTCCTCATACAGCTATAAGAGAAGACCCAACCATGAATATTTTAGCAGTGCAAGATTTGGAACAACTATATCCTAATCTAGACCTGATTCTTATTGAAAGTGGAGGGGATAATCTTGCCTCTACCTTTAGTTACGATTTGGTGGATGCCTATATTTTTGTGATAGATGTGGGGGCAGGAGATGATATTCCTCGTAAAAAAGGACCTGGTTTTGTGCAAGCTGACTTAGTAGTAATTAACAAAATCGATCTAGCTCCTTATGTCAATGCCAATATAGATTTAATTCGCGAACAAGCACCAGTATATCGTCAAGGTAAACCAATTGCTTATACTAATTGTAAAACCGGAGTTGGATTGAATGAAGTAGTTAATTTTATTCTAGAGAGAATTTTATTTCGCAGTCCTTTTTGACATCCTCTCCGTCCTGTTAGCGTTAGCGTAGCTCCTCTGCAAGAGGCAGCTCCTCTGTTAGCGTTAGCGTAGCTCCTCTGCAAGAGGCAGCTCCTCCGTTTGCGTAGCATTCCGAAGGAAAGGAGGCAAGAGGCAGGCGCGGAGATTCCTACCAAACCGAAGCTCTTCGGTGGGTTGACGTTTTGCTGGCGCAAAGCTCCGCTTTTCATGTCGCGCAGCGAAACACAAGCTGCTGCTGCGTGCTGGCGGTAGTCTTACGCTTGCCTCCACGTCCGTTTAATGTCTCTCCTTGCCCACCCGCGACTAATATATTGATGGCTGCATTCTCGTCTGTGTCGTGTTTGGCACCACAATTGAGACATTCCCACTCGCGAATCGATCAACCTAGTTTTCCACCTTTGAAACCACAGCATGAGCATTGTTGAGAAGTAGGCTCCCAACGACTAATTACTCTGAAATCGCGAC
>JAAUYL010006774.1_pt1 | contig 32508 bp, 24 predicted proteins | sample 7278011 | NCBI WGS metagenome assembly JAAUYL01 (sample SAMN14350225, study PRJNA611818) | marine sediment metagenome | isolation source: surface marine sediment (1.8m) | place: French Polynesia: Moorea | collected 2018-08
CCTTTTTCGGGTTAGCGCGCACGTCTCGTTTGTTTATTGTTTTCTCTTCTCCCCTCTGTTTTACAGTTTTAAAGTTGTCAATCGCAATTTCACAACCTGCTTATTTTTTGCTTCCCGCCCACACGCGATTCTATACTTATTTTAGCGTTCCATCCCTTAGCTTGTTACGAGGAAAAATTCAAAGACAAAATACCAAAGAAACCTATAAAGAGTCAACCAGCAATGCCACCATTTTGTTTAGTGTCTTTCTATGACACTTTGTCTACCCTATAAGGAAGCTGATCTTTTAGTAATTTTGCTTACCTACAGCCGTGATTGCTTACAGGCTTTCTTTTTAAGCCCAGATAAAGTACCATAGTCATCTGTTTAGATATTCAAAAGTGTTTTGCATCCAAATCATCTTTTAGGTGACTTGGGTGAGGTGCCCTGCTTTTTTAGCACTCAGTAAACCGAGCCAAAATGGGAAAAGTGCAGTGAGTGTGCAATTTTCACTCCTTTTTTGAAGCCGTCTTTAACTTGGTTATTTACAGTTTGATCTGCATAAGAATGGAGGATTTTCTGGTCGGGTTTTTGGTTCTCACATTTTTCTCGGGATGCTACTAAAGTCCATTAATCAATTTTAACAAGAACTCGAAACAAAACAGTAGCTTCTGTCGTAGTCAGGTAACAAAGAATTAACGTTTTTGAAGTTTTACATGACTTTGCTCATAATAATCGTATCCATTTTAAAGCTCAGCTTGATATTAAAGTTAAGTAAATTACTGTTCTTACATTTTACAAGTACTCTACTAACGAGTTAATCTTGAAGAACATTCATTCAACCCTCATGCGAGCGGGTTTATGGATAAAAACAAGACTGAAAACCAACCATTTTGGTATCACGTGGGTGCAAGAACAAAACACAAGGAGTTAGACCCTGGGGACTAGAACGGAATTAACATTCAGTAGGAGTCGCTAGTTTCATCTGCTCGTTTCATTTGTCTGAGGGATACCTTGGCAATAATTCAAGCGATTCAGCATCAAAATGCGCGCAGAATCTGCCGCGCTTTGTGTGCTGAATGGACTCTCATACATTACAAGATCAGTAGACGGGGGAAGATTATCAATTCTCCTTCGTGAATTCTTCGCCAATTATATCTGTCAATTATATTTGGTAATGCTGCCCGAAGCAAGGCCTTTTTAAAATCCCCCTCTGCCTACCAAGATTTCTCAATACGACTTTCAAAAATTCATAGATTTTTCCCCCATCACCACTAGGCCCATTTTAAATCCCCAATGTTGGTTAGGTTTTCTTACTAGCTTTAGGACTATTTATTGGTTAACCGAGCAGAGCGTAGGTGTCTCTGCTAACCGAAAATCCCCAGATTTTTGAGGTCATTTTTGGCTTTTTTTACGTGGGGGCATGGGGAAAAATAATCGTGAAAATGCATGGAATTAATTTAGCTTAGACATTGCTCAATCTAATTTAAACTGGACAAATCATTTTTGTAAGTCAAATTGTTTTCTTTTTTTCCTAAGATAGGCCATGACCTACAAGTGTAGTTTGCTTGTAAAAGACAGTAACCTTCAATTTTTCAATACACTCCGGCATCGCCATATTGTGAGACAGAATTTACGTGCTGCAACACCGATTTCCATAAGGAAAGCGATTCATTTTTCAGTGGGCACCCGAGAGTCTTGCCCAAGTCACGATCGATGCTATCGAGCCACTTTTTTACGGTTTTTTCTCTTCAGCCCAAAATTGACCACCTTCCATTCAGAGGAGGCGCCGTGTGACTATTAAGGCAATTCTTCTGAGAGAAAACGAAGAAAAATCTATGTTTTTTCAGTGCTCTTTTTGGCTAGGTGTCCTTTTTTGTAACTTTGGTCTTGAAAATATTTTTGACAAGACTGAAACTTGGCTAGTGTGTGGTTTCTTTCATCCATGACAAAAACAACAAGGAGGAAAAGAGCTCTAGACCCGCCAGATCAAGTCCCATTACATGAACGGGGCATGTTAAAACTTGTACTCTTTTAAAGGTCAAGTTTTCACGAATTTCTATAGGAAAATCTTTGTTTTATTTGTGCATTTTTCTCTCGCTTGATTACAGAGTGTTTCATAAACCACGCAAAAATGCAATTGCCGTAAATCCTCAAGATATTGTTTGTCTGCATACCAAGCCTACGAGTTAATTCGGAATTTGTCCGCCAGAGGCGAGTTCGGTACAGGGTTTTTTAAAGTAATTGCAATAAACTGAATGGCTGTACATTGTGCTTTTGTGTGTCTTAATTTATGTGGGGCACGCCCTCTAGCGGAGCAATTCGCAATTACTAATTACGGAGGCCTTACCGAGATTCAAATGAGCTAAATTGCTTATAACAAGCATTTTATTTTTGCACAACAACCCTTAAAAACCTCCATTTTCCACTTTTTTTGGATGAATTCAAGATCAGTTTTGACTCAAACTCTCGTCATATGGTTGTGCTTATTTTTTGTGACATTTTTTATTTGTCCAAGTTGGTGTCATCTGTATGAGATCTTGCCGAAAGCTGACCAGTTTTAATTTCTAATAGAAAAATCTCAGATTATCAGAGGAGGCCAAAAATGACCTTACTGAAATTTCGAAAAAAATCGTGAAAACCGAGAAATTTTAAACGACCACAAAATCTGGTTTTTCTCGGAAAAAAACACGCCCAAAATTATCCGCCCTCTACTTTTGCAAAATGGAAGCGATGCGGGGTGTTTCAAGCGTAAATGGTCTTACTTCAAAATATTTTTGTGAATTTCAGATATTCACAGTCATTTTGAAAGACCCTGTATGTTAAGTTTAGTATTGAGACTGCCTTAGAAAACGACTTAATTACATCGTGGCATGCGGGGTGTTTCCTGCAAGGTTGAGCTTTTTCATCGAGATTTTCCGTTTCCCTTTTCACCACAAGGATACCCTATTTTAAAACCATTTTCAAGAAAGCTTTTAAAAATGTTAGGAATTTGTAGACATGACTGAAATCAAATTTGCTTATCTAACACCATTTCTTATTTCATTGAGGCTTCGGTTTGGAGGTCAACATTCGAGATCTAGAGATTCATTTGTTGTTCTTTTCCCCAACATATTTTATGTTCAGTCTTGTTTGCTATCAGATTCATTGGCTTGGAAAAACGATATAGCGCACTAACGCAAATTTGCTTAACAATTTCTTCCGCTCGTGTCGCGTGATAGACTTTTTTATCCACCTCTAGCTCTGTCTAAATTTGGTTTGGATTTTCCAAATTGGAATTAGCCTGTATGTTTACGTTTTTTCACGCCTCGGATTTTTAGAAATGTAAACATTTGACACTTTGTTTCCTAGGGGAAAAGAGACTGTCAAGGATTTTTTGGTGGGGGAATATTTCAATAAATATTTTATTATTTGGTTTGGGGGCAACAAAAAAGATGGGGAAAATTACAAATAAGGCAAAAAATAAATATGGATCAGTATGGAAATAGGCAATAAAATACAGGGTGTTACAAATATTTGTTTATTTTGACTTGCAACATTTTTAGGGCATTTTTCTGTATTGGAAATAATCGTTTGCAATCAGTTTTGGCACCCAAAAATGTTTCCTAGTGCCCCGAAGTGAAACATACAAAAAATAGATCGTTGGGTGCATGAAATCTATACATGCTATTTTTGTCAACACTTATCCTATTTCAAAAATTCCCATAAAATATCAGGAGTAGGTTTGAAACACTCCAGAAGCTACAAGCCACAAGGCCTATATTTTTTGGCAGTTTGGCATTTTCGGTAAAAACGAAAAACAATTTTACAATTTTTGGGTCAAAATACGACCTTGCCTCGAATTTCACTTGCTCTTGTGTTTCTTTAACCTTCGACAATATATTTTGAAGCTCTAAAAATGGAGACTTTGTATTTCAAAATAAAACTATGTAGAATTTTCGTCTAAATTAGCGAGAAAAAATATTTTTTCGTTTTTATCACAATTCTGTCGAGTGAATAATTGCAAAAGTCAATAAGAAATCTGGTAACTCCTTACAGGACTGCATTAGAGTTTATCTGTGTTCTAACAATTACATGAGATAAGAAAGATTCGTTAAATCAAGGCAAAACAACGTCATTTGCTTTAAAATGAATACAAAAAGTCCACGAAAAATCGGAGAACTCCGCAAAAGAACAGCGAAAAGAATACGTTCATTGTCAGTGGAAAGAGCTGTAACCAGTCTTAGGGTAAGATAAATTAATTAAAATATTTAATTTTAGATTTTCCTCAACAAAAAATATGTGAAATTATGAATGAATTTCTCTTCCCTTACCTCGGTAGCTTGGGCATGATAAATAGCAGCTCATTTTGACCATTTTATGACGGTTTTTAGTAAAAGTTATTTAGTTTAGGAGTTGCTTCAAAAGGGTGTCCGACAAGCAACTCTCTAGGCTCGATCAACTCTGCCATTTTTCATAAGGTGGCTTCATAATTTATTGTCTCTCCAATGTAAAGTTCGTGTTCCCGCATTTATTTGACGACTTTTATCACAGTGATCTCTCCCCTGTAAAAAGGGTGCTGTTAACCTAAACGTGGAGAAATGAAAAGTGGCCAAAAGAGGTTAAGAAAGCTTTGATATTAGGTGAAATATACAGAGGCTTAATCGTAATGTCACGCTGGCTCTGTTGAAATCTGAGACGTTTTTGCAACGATTTTCATATTTTTAGGAAGCAAAAACAAGACTGAACTTTAGTACCATAAGTGTAGCAATAACAGAGTCATTTGTAGGCCCTCATAAAGTCTATAATCAGCAATTTATGTAGGTCACATACTGCATCGAATTCAAGTCCAAAGCCATGTTTAAATGCAGTTTTTGAAACCGAAATCCGATTTTGAGTTGCATTATCATTTTTTGTCCTCCATTATTTTTGCTCAACGCCTTTGAAAATATTTTTTAGAGCATACCAACTGACATTTTATGCTGAATTTTGCCTAGTTAAAATTGAATATTTTCACTGGCAAACACAAGTGGTGCCCCCTCATTCAATCATGGTTTTTCTATTGTGACTTAAAAACCAAGGGACGCCGGAATTATATCTACATAAGATTCTTATGAAAAGAAGGCATCGCATCAATTTGTTTTGTTCGAATTTAACACGGCAGCTTTTTGTCTAGATTTGTCAGGCCTTTTTTGCGGCAAAATCCTCACGTTTTTCTCCTCATCGGCGATGCATTTTCAAGCCCAGGAATGCCATTATGATCTAAATCTCGGAGCCCGCATCAAAATACGAAATTAGGGGACGTTTTTGCTGCTCAGGATCTACTAATAATAATTTGGGTCTGGTCACGATTTCGTCGTTTTTTGCTACAATTCATTTCTCTTCTCCATCTCTCTCCTTCTCGCGCCTCAGTTGATCTAATTTTCACGCGCCGTCAAAACAGAATTAAAAGGCAAAACAAGTTGATCTAAATTGAAATCAATGACAAAAACCAAGATGTGTAGTTGAAGCAATTTCGGCGCCCCACGCCATATGCCAACTGCTGCTGCTGTTTGGGTATGCTGCACATATTTGAGCTGTTTTTGAAAATACACTTAAAGTATGGCAGACAACTCCAGAACACCCCCAAGTTGCTAAGCAGTTGCTAGATTTCTCTACTAAATCTTTTAGACTAAAATCCCAGCTTAAACACCAACGTCAGTCCCTTCCGAATCAGGCAACTGTGAACAGTTTTGAATTTGTTTCCGTTTAACTTTAGCTGGAATATGAAATCTAAAGTGTATAATAGATCCATTTCTGTGGACTTGCTCAGTGTAACTTTGATACCGGAAGTGAGCAGCTATTTATTTGTTGATCTTAATTAAACGTCCTCTTTTAACTTGCTTACTTTTCAGGAAAGCAAAGGCTGGAGCAGAAGCTCTTCGATTCGAAAGCATCTGAGACGACGATCATTTTCAAGCTCAAGAATCGACCAGGTCGGCGATGGTCAATCAAAGCAAAACCAGGTAAAATCTGTAAACAAATGCGTGAAAACGTAAACAAACCAAATCAGGGGGACTATTTAGTGAGCTACCTACCATTATGAAACCATGGAGACACAAAAAACTGAAAATGGGATAATTTGGCACGTGGAAAAATGCACTCTCCCGAGAAAATGTAAACAATCAGCTGACGCCCACGTGTTGTTGTTTTGATGATGACAGATCGGGCATCTTTTTCGGAATTTAGAGAAAATAGAAAGTTGTTCCATTATTTATTTATTAAATAACTCGTTTTTTGCATTTGAAAAAAGTTGTTTTTAATTTTTTGCTCGCGTGCTTATGCCACTCTTCATTTTTCTTCATGTCAAGAGTGCGCATTGTGTTGCTCAGATTGCTAAATTAACCTGTTGAAAATGATTTTTGCATTTACTAAAAATGTATTTTTTTCTTGTGAAAGTTTGCCCATTTCCAATTCGGCTTCCCCTAAATGGAATTTCTCATTTTTGTTTTTCTTTTCTTTCTATTTTTTACACGTGATCAATTTTTTCACCAGGATTCCCGTATTTATGAACTTCCGTAAAAAGCCAGAAATACCCGAATTTCCTGAGATTTTTTTACAAAATTTCTAGAATTTTTACAGGACATCAGTTGTTAAAAATACCATTTATTTTTGTATGTAATGGACGCGGGCATTTTGGCTCTTTTTTATCATTTATTTTTTTCTTTCTTTGGAAAATGGGCACTTTAATAGAGCGAAGCAAAAATCCCTAGAGGGGGAATTTTTATTGTGAGCTGGAGAAACTACAATTTTCCCCAACATTTTATCATCTTTTAAGCTGGGAAATCAGGTAATGAACCTACCTTGTGTGTCCAGAGGCAGAGGCCCTGAAGAATTTAGATCCCATTAGCAACATCATAGATGGCGCTACTATCGCTCTCAAATATTGAATCTAAGCTTTTCCTTCTGATATTTTTACGAAACTCCTAATGTCAATACCAATTATCAACACGCTTGCCCTCCTTGGCTGCTGAAAGGAACAAGTAATCACTTTTTTGTGCCTGAGAATCAATGGTGAAACTCGTGCAGGTTGTCCCAATTTTGTTGGTTATTTTTTGGGTACCATGTAATTTCATGTCAAAAAAGCTTTGAGGAAGCCTAATGGGCGGAAGCGTTTGCTCATCAAAGGTGACACATAAAATGTAAAATCGGAGCGAAAGTGATTTTCTCATTTTTGGATTTGGATTTTTGCTCTACCCATTCTCATAAAAATAAGATGTTTCAAGATTTGTAAACGTCAAGGAAAAGGCGGGAAACCAAATATTTATGGGTGAACTTGAGATTTAAGAAATATTTTCCGGGATAACTCACGCAGCGACGGAAGGATCCTGTGTGTGCAGAGGGTAATTTGATAAATAAATAAATTAGAAAAAATCATGAAAATGAATTTCACCCATCGTATATAGAAAAAAAGGGGAAAGTTTTTGGGTTTTAAGGCTAAATTTGGATGGAAATCACGTACAATCCATTATTACTCTCAGCCCTTTAATTACTTTTAATTACCCATTTGCAATTTTCTCCGCAACATTACGCTTGTCTGCAGATTTATGCCCAAGATTAATTGACTTATTTTCCTGGCGAAATGTTTGCGTCATGATTTTCAAAATGGCCTACAAAACCAAAATAAATTGGTTTTGTGTATTAAAATAAACTACCTTGAGTGTTGACCAGCAAAAAACATGGAATTTTGTCTCACCCAAAAACTGGGTTAATTTTGCGAAAAAAATGAGCCGTTTTGGATGTATGAAAATTTCAGGCAATCACTTTCACTTTGGCCAACGTTGCCATCTCATCTGAAATTTTAATTACTTTCCCGTGCAAACAGCTCTGTAAATGCTGCCAGCTTATGAAAATATGTATTTATGCGAAAAACATGGGGTGTTTCTAACCTAACTAAGCATTTAAAGCAATGCCTTTTTAGATAAGCAGCACTCTCTTGATATTACCGAAAAATATGTTTTGGCACTAGACATTTAGCTATTTTTTGCCAGCTCCATTCATCTGGGAGAACATTTCATATCAATCTACTCGCCTGCCCACAAGAAAGTGATGCCGATTTCTTGGTGAAATTATTGTATTAGTAATTAAAAATCTACATTTTAAAGCAAAGCTTTGTGTAATGATTTTGTATTTTACCAATTTCAGTGATTTTTTTTCTTTATTTTTACGCTCGTGGCATCCTCATCATCGAGGGAAAAAATCATGGTTTTTAATTTCACCCGAGGCGACGGGGCAAAAGGAAAACAAATATGTGACTTCCATGCAATACAACTTGCGCTTCTACCTCATGATTTCGATTACCTTGGGCCTTTCAAACAAACAACCCACCAAGGAACCCCAAGCAAAATTTAGCTTGTGGCACCAAAATGGGCTATTGTAGAGAAATTTTAAAGCAAAATGTCGGTAAAAACTATTAGAACTTGTGCGGTAGCGCTTGCAGCTACCCAAAAATTTAGGTGTAATTTCACTGCACCCCCTAATTTTTTCTCCTACAGAGGGTCCCCAAAAGTACCAAAATTTTGGTGAAATGCTAGAATCATTACGTAATTGAGACCGGTGCGATCGCGACTGAAAATTGTGCAACCTGTACGGGAATTGATCATTATTTTTTGACAATTTTCAGTGATCAACGAAATGCATTTCACCAAAAAATTGCTTGTTTTTTTCAGGGTACAACCGAAGATGTCACCATCACTGATGAGAAAGATCCGGACTCGGTTAGTCAAAAATCGGGCAGCCTTGCCAGCGAAAGAGGCATTGACATCGGAAGAGTCGGGAGTTGGGCAACGGATTTCGAAAAATTACTGGCAGACCCGATCGGATTGCGCACATTTGCGGTAAGATAAATTACTAATTTTTTGACCGATTTCTTCACCGCTATCCTACGTTATGGGACTGTGTGACCTTTTCAAGCTTTTGAGGTTTGGTGATATTTCACGAAATTGCCAAAATTGTTTAATAATATCCTGCTCTTTGTATTTTACTACCAGAAAAGTGCAGAAAATTGCGCCAGTCACCGTAAATTTGCGGTCTCTGTGTCTGGTAGCGCTTTTGGCATTTTCAAAAAGAGCCACAACCAAAACCGGTTTTATCTCGCAATGCAATGGACTCTCTTGTAATTGACATGTCAGATTTCCTCACAGAGTTCCCAGAGAGATGATTTTGATAAATGGAGAGACCAAAGGTGCTACCAGAATGGCTTCTTTTGTTAAAGGACATCTCAAAAATAGCCAATTATAAGAGCAGGACTGGCATTTTCGCTGTCATTCCAGGCTAGATTTCTCGTTTGTCAGGATACAATTTTTACCAAAAACACCATTTTTGGTAAGGCTCACATCTGGTAACACTTATTGTGCAGCCGAAATCTGTGAAAAAATGCCGAAAAGATGCGTTTCACGATAATAAATGCTATAATACACAAGCGGCTATCAGGTGTTCGCATCGAGCATTTTTCCGTGAAGTTTTTGGTCACTCAGAAAATGAATAGAGAAATCGTTTTCTCCTAAACTAAACTCTTTGAAGAATTAAAGCGGATAGCTTTAGAACTGTTTGTTTATGTTTTTCAGGAGTTTCTGAAGAAAGAGTTCAGCCATGAAAATATTTATTTTTGGACGGCATGCGAACGGTACAGAAGAATCAAAGGAGACGACGAGGAGAGTGTCCGGAATAGAATGGCGTCAGCTGACGAAATTATCAAGCGCCATCTGGCGGCGGGCGCAGCCGAGCCGGTCAATGTCGACTCTCACGCTCGTACAGCTGCTTCAGAAGGCGCCCCAACATCAGTTCTCTTTGCCACTGCCCAAAAACAGGTTAATTTCCTATTAATTAACAACCCATTAAAGGTACTAATGATTTAAACACTTGATTTTCAGATCTACAATCTAATGAAGTTCGACTCGTTCAGTCGATTTTTAAAGTCGGACCTGTACAAAGACAGTTTAGTGGCTGAGATGTCGGGAAAACTTCTGCCATTTGATGCCTACGAACCGGATCCAATGCTTGACATTGGCATTAAGGTGAAAACCGGAAGTGCTAGCACGCTAGACAGGAAGAAACAACAAGAGGACGAACCGGTTTCTAGACGCCGCAGCATATTGCCCTGGAACAACCTGAGGAAGGATAGGTCCAAATCAAAAGATCGCGGGGAGAGGGACAGCAGCACCGACAACAACAGCAAGAAAGTCAAGAAAACAAAGAGCAACAACGTTGACAATCAGCCTCCCTATCACTCGATGACCAGCCTAGCTTCCAGCAGCCATGCCGAGGTCGGCAATCCGGTAGGCCGTGTTTTTGATTACATTTTGTCCACGTGGTTTTGTTTACATTTCCTTCCTTGTTAACAGGAGCTTGACGCAACCAATGACAGTGACACGAATCCGGATGGAAATTGCGCTCTGGCAAGAGTCATCTTACCTGACAAAGCCACTACTGTGGTTCAAACTCGACCTGGCGAAACCATACGGTAAGCTGTTGCATCAGATGACCTTTTGTTTACTTTACATAATCAGCTGTTTGTTTACATTTTCATCAGGTCAATGGTGGCAAGGCTGCTGGAAAAACGGGCTCTCCGTTACACTAGCTTCGATGTTTTCACCACCAATAGCGAAAAACCTCTGGATTTGGGTCTTGATTCCACATCTTTGGGCTGCACCGAAGTTCGAGTCGAGCCTCGGGTCTTGTTTAGACTTGAATTACCAAGCAAGAAATCAATTGGAGTCAAAGCAAAACCGGTCAAGCTCGTCAGGGAAGTCCTGGGTCCAATTCTTAACCAGTATGGCTGGAATTTGGAGGGGATGAGCGTAAGGAGGGACGTGCCAAACTCTCACGGAGGTAAACAAACAAACCGGAAGTTTGTCAGCTGACGTTTTTTAAACCGGAAATGCTTACAGGACACGTAGATCCGGAGGTTGCCCTGGTCGATTTGGAGGCAACCGTCTCGTCAATCGACAATTCTAGACTGCTTGTCACACCGAAAACCAATGACATTGTCAACTCTGAATTGCTGAAGGACTTGCTCAAATCAAAGCAAACATCGGCTTCGAGCTCCGGATTAAATCATTTAAATCACGATCAAATCAGTGTAGCCTCTTCGCAGGATTCTCTCCAGCGAAACCGTCGCTCCTCCTCAGCTCACCACCTGCCATCACACGTAATTAATACCTTGTAAAATATGTAATTTGTTTGTTTGATTGTTTGGATTTTTAGAAATCGGACGATGACTTCAAAATGCCACCGCCGGACTCGATTCCTCAGCCAAGGCGAAGCAAGTTTTCGAGACATTTTGAAGGCCGGTCGTCTAGCAGCATCCCATCAGCCGCAATGACAGAAGGTAATTCAACTACTAATTACAATTTAATTACTTAATTACATAGATCTTTTTTCCTAGATTTGTACGAGGGCATCAAGAAAGCTCAACGTGGAAGGCTTGAAGACCAGCGGGGAACCGAGATCAAGTTCGAAATGCCCGATTTTCTTAAACGATCGGTATGTAAATTATCCCCCCATTTTTAAATGGATAAATAACTATTATTTTCTCTCCCGTTAGAATAAGGAGAATTTCGGACCGCCGCCCTACCAAAATCCCCCTCATTCAGGAGGGCCTAGAAGCTTGACATCGCGACAGAGTGAACCAATTATGCACAATATGCCCCATCCACCCAGTTCAAGACAATCCGGAGGCAGGCGGGATATTTTCCCCCAGGAAAATATGATGCGGGCTTCAACTTCAAGGATTCCTTACAACCACCATCAGCAGCCACAAAGTCTGGATCACTATTATTTGCCCCACAATGAGAGCAATTTTAGCAACGACGGCTTCATGCCATCCCTGGCCGAGGCCGACCGGTATTTTGGCGGAGGCCACGCCAGTTTAGAACCGGATGCAAGCTTCAACTCCAACTCTTCAAGATTGTCGTTGGGAATGAGGTACCACCCTGCAGGAACAGTAACCGGAAGTGCGACAGCTGACCCGATGTACGAGACCCTGAGCCAGCATCAAGCAAGGCGGTTCTCCAATGTGAGAGGGCATAGAGCCCCGCCCCCACTTCCTCCCAAGCCACGCCTACAACATGCCCCGCCCATCCACATGACCGGAAGTGGAGGCCATCACTTCCGGTCTACGCAAAGTGATGTTGGAATGCCGATAAATCACCATGGGGGCCGACCTGGTCCCCACCCCGAAAGCGGCTACCCCCTCAGGCCTGGCGACCGAGGTTATAGCGTTAGCTTTGTGTAGAGAAATGTAAACAAACTTTGTTGACAAAAAAGTCGTGAAATGGCTGTGAAAAATGAAAACAAAATATGACAACAACACGATATATTTTTCGTCACTGTGTGACCCAATCTCTATTTTTGCTACAAGGAAATACATTCACAATATATTTTGTGTTAAAAATTGTCTCATTGTTTCTTAATTTTCATCAGTCCAAATTGAAGCTGTTTGCCTTTTGCAACTGGACATCATTTTGTCAAGAAATCAAAGTACACATTTTTCAACCAAAATATCAATCTTAAGAGTCAGATTTTTCACTTCCTTGGACCTGTTTCTGCGTTGGGAATATTTTTCGGATCGTATGGAATCTCCAGAGCCTGATTTAAACCGAGCTTAAATCGCGAAATATTGTAAAATAAATGCATTTTTACCTTTAACACTTCCTCGTTGCTGACATGATCCGGAGCCTCTTTTTGCTTATAATGCAATAAGGTTTTGTTTCCACCAGCTTCTACGATTATTGCGCCGCCATTTTGGTATCCATCACCCTTGATGTTTCCACCGAGCCCGAGTTTTTTGGCTCGAGCTTGGTAAGTTCGAGCCAAGCTCGAAAGTGCAGCGGGGAAAAGCCCGAGAAATCCGAAGCGCTCGAATCCCAACGAATTATAGCTCGATTTCTTATGGTCGATGTAAAGCTCGCCATCGAAAAACTTGCCTAAACATTCATATAATTTTAATGGCAAAAACAAATGATTTTGATATTTTACCTTCAATAAATTCCTCCACTCCCAAGGGTTCGAGCCCGACTCCAATTAGTTTTACATTGTTTTCATCCAGGATTGGCTTGATCGCGGAAATCTCACGACTTGCCAACCTAAAACAAATGCCTCATTTTGAGTTACATAAATAGTTATTTGTTTCAAATATTTCTTTTACCTGCAGAAGGGTCATCCAAATCGCCTAAGAAAAACTATGACACACGTCTTATCCTTCCATAATTCTTCGAATTTTATTTCCTGCAATTTCTTTAAAATTGGATTTTTGAAGTGGTTTGTTTTGCTTTTTGTTTACCGGTCCGGACGGAGCGGGAGATATGGTGTTTTTGGCGATTTTTGCAGCAATGTTTGGCGACATTTTGTTTTCTGTTGATTCAGAATGACTCAAATCCTTATCAGAGTGAATCGGAGCGGTTGAGTTGCACAATAACTTCATGATTATTTCTGGCCTTTTTTATCGCAGACAAATGAAAAACAATGCCCAGGTATTAAAACTAAACTGTTGCTTATGTAACCGCTAGGAGTTGATTAATTATTCATAGAGGAAAAGTTATGCAAACGTAAGAAAATCAATGAATTTTACATCAAAACTGTTAGTTTTTCTCATAAAATCGAGCAATTATTGGTAATTAATTAGGTGTGGATCGATGGTCTAGTGGTTAAGGTGCCGCTCTAATTTCTATAGGTCCCGGGTTCGCTACACCAGGTGATCCCCACTTTTATTCCGGATTTCCCAATTTTTTTGGAACATTTTCCCTTAAATTCACTCAACCTTTCTAGATATTTTGCTTAATTTGGTGTCACCACCTCGTAAAAATAAACCTTTAAATCCCAATTTGCTGGTTGTTGAAATGGGCTTTTTCAACCTGAAAAAATCCATGAAAACTTTCTGTTCAAAAATAAAAGAAAGAGTTCCTTCTGCACTAATTACATTAGTTTCGGCTTGCTGATTTTTTCATAGGAGAGTCTCTTTTTAAATGGCTTTGAAGTCTGCTCAGTTCTGGTTGACAAGAAAAAAAAAATAATTTAAAACTGTTTTCGAACATGCTAGAAAGGGTTATCCCTGAATGCTTAAAACACTGTAATTTCACAGGTTGGTGCATCTAATTTACTTAGTCACATTTTTAGTCACACGAGCTAAATGAAGTGAGCCAAGGAAAATGGTAGCTGTTTCTCTACAAATCCGTTGCTTTTACATTTGCCAGCAAATTGTCAGCCATCTATAAAAGTAGGTTTTTAAAGAGTTAGGACAGTAATGTTGTCAGCATTTTAAAAATAGTAGGACTAGACATTTTAGACAATTTTAAGCACTGAAATTAGAAATAAATTGCTCCAGTACACGAGAGACACTTGGAGCCTTTTTCCATATTTCACTAATTTCAGAGTTTTCAGCGCTAATTTCTTAGCAAAATGTTAGCAACCATAGAATCCCTACCCCAACCTAATCCAAAATTAGTCCCAAATTTTGGACTAAAAACTCAATTATTTCTGTATTTCCCATCCTAGGAGCTAGTTAGATAGTTATGAGCACGCCTCATAAAGCTTGTGAAAATGTCTTTGTTTAGCAAGAAAAAAACTCAGCAAAGAAATAAGGGGCGGAAAAAAATATATAGACTAAATAATAACCATACAATTTTCACCCGCGAGCCCTTTTGGTTGAAGGGTTGAAGTTGTCACTTTCTTGCTGGTTCTTTTGTTTGGCTTTTTTCGGCAATTTTTGGCTCTAAATTGCTTTGTTTCCGCTTACCCCAAGTTATGATTATTGCTACAACACTGACTCCCTTTCTGAAGCTGGCAGCTCACAAATTGAGTTATAACCAGCTGAAAATTTATTTCTATTTCCAGTGTAATATGTTATTATTTTGTTGTTTTTCTCACAATCAAATCAGGCAAAAGTCTTTTGTGAACAAATGTAAAAATCTACGCGACTTTTCACTTGTTTTGGTCAATTATATGGCGCGACATTGGGTTTCTTGAACGCATTTGACTTTCTGGGGATTTTCCCTTCTCTGACGGAAAAGTGGTTAATCCGGATTTAATGACCCGGCTTAAACATGCAGAAATTACTAGAAGATTAAAACCAGACAGGTGGTTTAACATCAAATGCAAATGAGGTCAAAATTGCCCTTGTAATATGGGGGCGATTGTTGCTTCTCATCTAGTTGTTCACTTTCAAGCCACCTTTCCAACAAACTAAGAAATTGAACGGATAGATTAAAAGCACTAAAAATGATTGCTTTTAGCTGTACTTGACAAATCCTGCAATTGCCCGAAAAACCCATAATTTTCTTTCCCCCGTTGGAAAAAAGAAAAGCCAAAATTTCACAGCAAGAGACCATTTTCATATTGGCCAGATGATTTTGTTAACCCCCGATATCGTCCAGGTTGTGGGTACTTCGAGCAGCTTTTTTTATCTTTGTTGTTAATTTCAAGTCTGTCTGGAGATAAAAAGTCAAAAGTCCGCTCAATCATGTCTCGAAATTAAGGGCAGTAAAATTAGGAAGAGCGCCATAATGAAGCAAAAAACGCCAAATACAAATAGAGTTTTTATGGTTTTATCTGGCAGCTCTGACAAATTGCTCAGCTAAGCCTTTGAAAAAAAGATATTGAGAGTTCGTAAAGTCACGTAATTCAGCAAAGAAGAAGAATCATTTTGAAATAATTTTGCCTGCACTTTGAGAGAATTGCTGTTTACAATTCCAAAAGGGGAAGCAAAAAACCCCGAGATTTTTTTCCACTTTTTGTTGGGGCTTCGAAAAACCGAACTGGATCGTGATCTGGTCTAAAAGAATCCGCTGCCAGATTTGAGTTCTTGAAAACAGTCACACTGGCTGCAAAAAGGGCCAAAATCCATATCTTTTTCTCGGCCGGAAAAAGCCAGATCTGGCACTGTATAACAGTGGTAAAAGGACTTTTTGACGCCTTAAAAACCACACATTTTTTCTAACACCGTTTCATTGTAATATTCACTTCATGAAACTCACTTTTTTCTATCTTGCCATTCCCTCAATTTTAATTTATTGTTTTCTTTACCAAATAATTGTATTTAACAGCTTTAAAATTACTTGGGGAGGCTGTAAATATAAAAGCAATAACGACTACAAAAGTGTTTGAAATTGAAACAGCGGTTACACACCTTCATGATTTCTTTTCCTCTAAAAAATGCTAGATTTCTACAATTTTAATTTTTCATTAAAATAGGACATTTTCTAGAGTTTTAGACCACCCTGACGCCCACTTTCTTGTAAAAAATCAAGTACCAGATGGGTTATATGAAGCGCTAAGTACCCAACTAATTCTTGCGCTCATTTATTGATTGCTTGCTACCATACAAGGCTAAAAACTTGCAATTTGGGTCGAAAAAAAATATTTTGTCAGAAGTGGGATTCGAACCCACGCCCTCATACGAGGACCAGAATTCTCAGCCTGCGAGGGCGGAAGAGTATACTCTTGAGTCTGGCGCCTTAGACCGCTCGGCCATCCTGACATTCCTTATTCAAAAGGTAAAAATTTGAGTATTTAAACTTACAAGGGGTTTCCCCCCTAGATAATGTGCTCAAATTTGGTTAGCTTCTGCTTGCTTCACTAACGAATTTAGTGTGTGAAAAAAGAGTTGTTAGAACCTAATGGCCAGAACACATCTAACTCACACCAGGTGGGGAGAGGAGACGTGCTGAAATTGCTGAAAAAAAGAGTTAAGAAATCTATTTTTTGATGATATCGGTCTTCGAAAAAAGCATAAAATCGTAAGAAATAAAAATAAGAACGAAACGGCGGGATTATTGGGCCAAAAAATGCGATCTATATTTTTTCGAGCGGAGCGCGTGAAAATTGACTTTTAACATGCGAATTGGGCTCTAGAAATAAATATGTTTTGTTCTTCCGGTTTCCCCTGAAACAAGACTGAATTATTTTAAAAAATGCACTTATTGGAAGTCGCCTTTAACTGCTATAAAAATAGTTGTTTTTAAGTGAAACCGTCTTTAGTCGGATGATGCATAATTAGCAAATGGCTTGCAGAATGGCATGAAATTACACAAGGAGAAGCGCGGTAATTCAAACGAGAAACGCCGAAATTCTTCTTTTTTAAAACATTTGCTAAAGTCATCTGCAAATAAAATAATAATATTTGCCTTGCAAAAACTAGATTCTAAATGACAATGCTCGTCAGTTTTGCTGTTGTAGGCCTATATAGGGAAGTCAGCTGTTTTGTTTCTTAGCCGATATCACCTATAAAAGTCTTTGCTATAACAGACAGGAGAATTTTAAAGAAAAGTTTGTTTTTACATGATAATTTTCGGAATAAATGAGACAAAGAGAGAGAAAAGAGTTATTTCTGCCAGACGACGAGCAAATTGCTTGCTTTTCCATGTAAAAAGAACCCTCGTAAAATGTCTACTTACCTTTGCTGCATATTTATCATGTGGAATTTCACTTATTTTTTGGCATGGAAAAAAATTAAGAATTATTCACCGCTCGCGCTGTTTAGCGTTTGTTGGCCTAACCTCAAACTGATTGAGGTTGCTGTTTATTTAGAGGTTTTGATTCGCGGCTGCCAGGCTGCTGCCCAACACAAGAATTTAACCTCTTATGGTTAACCAGCAAACCATCTTTCCACAAAAATCTTTTGCACTAAATAAACCGACTGCTGTAAGTAGTTTCAACCAACAATTAGTTGATATATTGCTGGCTATCTGTATCAAACGACAGCCCCCTACCCCTCTTTAACATGGACAGAGTTTGGACCCAGGTTCCTACTAACCTTGCAACATAATGTGAGCAGCCAATTGAGGATACACGAAGTATCTAGGTAGGTATATCTAGTACCTACCCATATATGATAGTGAGTTGCTTCTGTTCTCTATCTCTTTGCCAGGTAATTTTGTGGTTTTTCCTTCAGCGAGCTACCGTCATTTTTCCATTTTTCTCGTCGTTCTTGTTGTTGTTATGTAGTTCATAATTCACCAAGTTTTCTTCACCGCTCACAAATAAGGCGGGAATACTGGGAACTGGCCATTTTGAGCCTTGAAATCAGTCGGATATATAGTTAAAGGCATCTCGTACGCTCTGAGCTTTTCAGAGCAATCTTTCATATTGAGCTAAAAGTTCCCAACCTTGTCTGAAGTCAGTTTCGCATAGCTTAGAGAGTTGATACAAGCCTTATTTATTTGAAACCGACTTTCAATGATTCTGTGAGATCATGTTATCGTAATGGTCTTGTTTTTTACCCGCTAGCAAGTTTATGAATTTTGTCGCGCCATGAAATGGATACGCCTACTGCAAATTGTCGTCAATACCAACGATGGGCTCATCTTAATTAGGCACATCTGTAGATATATTAAAATATCAAAAAACAAAGCATGTCCTTTAACTTTCAATTGCCTATTTCCTGAGAAAAAGAGCCAGAACTTTTTAATTGACAAAAAATGATATTTTAACGACAAGTAAAACATAATTGTTTTGTTTCACTAATTGTCCCGCCCCTGCACGATAATATCAACTGAAACAGAAATCAATATAGTGTCATATAAAGTTACAGACCCTTTGCTCTAACACAAATGCAGGTTTTCCCTAAAAAATATGACTTTATCAAATCATAAAGCCAGTAACTCTCTGTCTGCGGTTTAGCATTTCCAGCACTGTTTCTTTGTATCTTTAATGTATTTTTCAATTTTCATAGATAGATTTTCGATTATTACTGCATTTTCCCTCCTCCTCCTTTCAAAATCATTAGTCTCGCTTAATTGTTCGTGCCTTCGCCCAATCGGATCGACAAAATTAATTTCGAATTATGATATTTTTCCACTGAGATTAATCCTTCCAATCTGCCCAAATAAAGCCAGTATTTCGTGGCATAAGCTCTTGAATTGATGGATTGCTATTGGTTCTTTAATCTCTCCCGTCAGCCAATGAAAGGCAACCAGGCGTGGAGCGATCATTAAATGATTTTTCCTTTGATACAAAAATTTTTCTCTACAGTCTACACGATAATTTTGCCACCTCAGACTTGGCTGGAAAACCAGCAAAAACCATGATAATTCAATTAACAAGAGGTGTGCGCTGTTGTTTTTCTATGGATGGGATCAAACGGGAAATGGTCGACCGATTCGCGGTTAACAACAAAAAGAAAGCACGACTCGATTCTCTTTGGTCAAACAAAGATGCCGATTCTAGCGCCATCTACTTTGGTTCTAAAGTTTTCGGGGAGTTCCTGTCATTACACTCGTAAATTACTTTAATGCGCAGACTGAGAGGCAAATAGAATTATGAGCGCTAAAGTTCGCACTACACTCCCGACCAATTTTAAGCTTCCTGTTATGAAAAAATTTTGCCAAGCATTTCTTTTACATATTTTTTGCGCCATCTGCATTCTCAGAAAATTGTGATACACTTTTTAAGAGAAACCACGAAAATGGCTCAGAGCAGACTCTGTTTTAACAAAAGTATGTGCAAAAAATTTGCATTCATGCCAGTTTGACATGAAAATTTCCGTAAAAAACAAGCCTCAAAAACATTTTACCACCCTTTGAAATGGACGTCCAAAGTCCTATCAGTGGAAGGGGCTTCGCTCAGGCCTTTTAAAATCGCTCCGCTCGAGTCGAAGCCAGAAAACCGATAAACACTCAATTTGTGAAAACACGCTCTTTTGCGGCAAAAGCGGGCGACCAAAGATGGGGCAATTTTTGGTTTTTAGAGGCCAGAAAGAGAAAGGAATATATGCCTATGTGTACAATTTGTTTACAAACAAAATCTAGATCTATGCTCTTTGGAAAATGGGAGCAACTTTCAAAGAGAAGCGAAATCGAAGTGACAAAGCGTAAAGCTCTTCGTAGCTTCAAAGTAGATAATTAATGGAGTTGAACTATTTATTATTATGTGCTTCTTAATGCCAATCATCTGTATAAAATGTAACATCTGACAAAGAATGTTTTTTTAAATACCCAAAAAATGGAGCAAAACTGAAAGAAAAAATTACTTTTTAGATGACAAACACTGCTATATTACGTTTTCAAAGTTTAATAAAGGAACTCTCATCGAGAAGATGGGGTTAGAAGTGCAGTGTCGGAAGCCTAAACAATTAAACATACTGAGTAACCAAAGGAGCATAGTTGCAATTAAAGATTCTGGCACTGCCAGTAGAAAGCATGGTACAAATTTCCTTGCAACCTTTAGAGCAGTGTGAGCAAAAGATGCTACAGTGGAAACTGGTTAAGAAGGTACTTTTATAAAAGGAAAGTCGGGTAGAAATTGCTGCAATTCTTAAACGAAACCATCTCTAGCTATTACAGACAAGAAGACTAATGGAAGCTTTACCACAACCCCGTTCACACTATATTCTTCGACGAGTCGAGAAAGAGAGAGACTTGAGTTTCTTTCAAGCTCAAAGTTCAGCGAAAGATGGTTTGAATTAAGAAATTTACCTACTTATATGAGCCCGACAATAACCAGTTGTTGTTTATATTTACTCCTTTTTGCTAAGAGGATCAGCTTTTGTTTGGGGATTAAAAACGAAGTAATGCAAGTACATACAGCCAAACAGAAATTAAAAGCATTTTTTCATTTATTTCTAGAGTAGGACGTCTAATATTTTTATATGGTTTAATTAGGCCATTTTAAAACCTGTCTAACATTACCTTATAAGGATTTTAATTAACAATAGGTGTTGTTTTTCAATGCAATGGAATCAATTCAAAATGGCAGCAGAACAAAACTTCACTTATTTTGATTTTGGGTCAGTAATTTATCAGCTTCTTCTTAAGGGAAATCGAGGAACATGGTTTTCGTGTTATCGGGAATTTCATTTATTTTTCCGGGCACTTTTCTTTGCTTCTTTGGCTCTACAAGTTTTCAGAGTCCCAGATCAATTGTTTTGTTTTTGTTTCTTCAGATTTTATTGGTTAAACTTAATTTTGATGGTGTTGGTGGATTCTTGAATCTACTGTAGAATTGTCACTTTGATGAACTTAAAATCACAGTTGCAGAAAAATCTTGGGAAATACGTGGTATTTGTTTGTTTTTTCGTGGAGCAGCACGTGCAGGTCAACAGCTAGGAAGGTGTGCGCGCGCGCGCGCAGTTCGCATGACAGCTGACGACAGCTTATGACAGCTCATGACAGCTTTCAGTAGGGTCTCCAAACACCGTGCTCTGACTTCAAGTAGCCGCCTCGTATTGGACCGGTCTGGCTCTCGTCCTCGCCCGCGCCGGTCATCTGGGAGTAAGCTGCCACTTGCTGAGCAGCAGCTGAATGGTCGACCTGGTCGCTGGCGCGCGCATCGGCGCCTCCAGCAGCTGCGGCAGCTGCAGCCGCGGCCGCCGCAGCTGCCGCATAGTCGTCGACGAGGCCGCTGGGATCAGCTGTCAGCTGACCGGCATGGTGGAGGCCGCTGGCAGCAGCTGCTGCATGGTGACCGGCCGAGTAGAGGTGTGGGTATAGGAACGGGTAGGCAGCTGTCGAGCCAGCTGTGCCATAGTAAGCCTGGTTGGCGTATTGACCGGCAGCTGCATACTGCGAGCTGTCGTAGCCAGCAGCTCCTGTGCTGGCAGCGTATCGTTGCATTGCATAGCCGTCAGCTGATGCGACAGCTGAAGCTGCTGCCTCCTCCTGGCTGGCAGCAGCTGTTCCACCGCCGCCTGCTCCACTGACAGCTGTCATTGACAATGGGTCAACAGCTGATTGGCTGCCGCCAGCGCTCCCTTGACCGGCCTGAGCAGATTCGGACTTGACCAGCTCCCCTTCTGTTGTTCCGTAGTCTCCCGTATTTTCGTTGGTCGGTGAGTTTTCTTCACCCCCTCCCTCCTCAGTCAGAACTGCAAAAAAGCAAAACAAAAAGGTAAATATTTGAGAAAAATGCAACATTATTTATGTTTATTGACAATAATAATTCCAATTTCACAAAATAATTTTTACAAGCTTCAGAAGCTTTGGCCCTTGGCCAAACGGACGGCATATGGTAAAGCAATACATGAAAAAATCCACCAATAGTAAGTTTTAGATAGAAAGCTGACAAAATGTCAATATCACTCTATTTTTTCTGTGTTTGTTTATGTTTATGTTTATATTTTTTTGCCTGATGAAAGACTTTTTTGGCTTGTAATCGAACCTTAATCATCTTTTTCCTAAGGTTGACTTTTGTGTTTGAGTCTCGAAAAATATACGCGTCACTTTATTGCACCGTTTTACGACTGCCTATATTACTATTTGTATGGAAGCAATTTCTTCTGGTCATTTGAACCCTTTTCCCTTATTTTGCTAAATAAAATTATAAAGAAAAAATGTCGTCGAGCTCGACCTGTGAAGGGAATCTTCAGAAATATTTCACTTTTTTGGCATATTATTCATACAAACGAACTCACGCACAACTGCAATAATATTTCAAAGAGTTGTAAAAAAGTCCCGCTACTGTGCTGCTCCAGTGAAGTGAGAGGGGTGGACCAAAATTGTTCTCATCCGAGAAAAGCGGTAAGAAAATTGGTCCAACCATTGTTTTCCTTGCTGAATGTTCCAGTAAAATAATAGAAGTTTTTTGTGTAACTCTTGTTGCAAATATAAACTGCTGCCATTTCTTATTGTAGTATAGCCTCTAATCTTTAAAAACCTAAGTTTTTTTGAAAATCAGTTGTTTAATAAGATCAAGCAAAGAGTTGTTTACAGCCCTTAATAATTTTACACAGCCTTGCAAATTACTTTTCCAAAGAGTCATTCATTTCAAGCATTTTTTGTTGCAGCATCTAAAACGGGCATTTTCAAATTGTTTTGTTGCTTCTTGTTGTTTGTTGTTCTCAGAAATTCAAATGAGAATTCCAGCGAGGAGATGTCAGTAATTGATTTTCTGAGAGAGTGAGAATACAAGAAAAGCAAAGAATTTCACTCGCTCTCTATTTGGAGAGCAGCAACTAAAATCGTGAGAAAGTGTTCAGCTGTGACTTTGCTTAAAAATGGTTCTAATTTTTGATCGGAAATTTCTTTAATTTTAACGGAAAATTTGGCCCACCCATCGAGGCGATGCAATTGACACCATGCTGATTTTTTCTGGCCTTAAAAATTATCTCATTTTTTTTACAAAATTGGGTCAGAAACTCTGTGTGCCGGGACAATAAAATTTTGTCCAATTTTTTGGCACTCAGCCCAAGAAAAGATCGGAAATGGTTTTTGCAGAAGAAAACTCTACAAAAAAATCCCTGGAGGTCTAGCTGCTTAATAGGTATTTTGCATTCAAATGGGACCATTTCAACTGCTAAAATATTTTATTTTTAGAGATATTCACATGCACAGGGCCTAGCTTTTCTCCTAACTAGATTTTCAGCTTCTAAACTTAAACAATTTAGTCAAATGGCATCCTGTTTTCTGATCATCCCATGGCATGTTGGAACTGCACAAGTGGAGAGAGTGGAAAACGAGAAAAAAAAGAACAAAAGATCTGGCAAAAACCGTGAAAACAAACAAAATAAGGCAAAATTAACGACTTTTTAAAGAAGAAAACTTCATGCTCCAATGCTGGATAAATTGAGTATTTTTTAGGATTCGCAGATTCTCAAGATCGGCGGATCACTTTCAAAATGACAGAAAACTTCAAAGAGGCTAAAGAAGCTTGCAACACGTTCGTAAATTAAATTCAAATCATACATGTTAAATAACAAATTATCAACTATTGTATTGTATTTGAAACAAAATGGGGTAGCAAAATATTTCTAGATATGCAAAACCTTACTCAAAAATACTATAAACAGATTTTGTCCAGTTAAATCCAAAATGTTTATTTTATTTATGTCATTTCGGTATGTTGTTATCAAAATCCTTGACGACATTTTTAACATATACCTTAACAGAATCACCACCATCTACCGTCAAGTCTGGGAATAAATCCAAATGCATAATATTCAAATTGCCAAAATATCATTAGGCATGCAAAGTAGCTGGACCGGAAATAACAACTTGATCGTTTTCAAATTAGCATTTTCCAAATTATACAATTTTGCTTGAAGGCACATATTTACAAAAATTAATTTAGGAAAATTAAATATATCTATTTATTTTTTAAAATAAAATTGATTGGTGGCAAAAGGTCGGGCACCGTTTTTCGAAATTGGAATTTAAAAGTTAGATTTCCTGTTTGGAAATGAAGACTCAGACTCACATATTTATAACTAATTTTCACTCTTCCTTAGATATAGGCAATTAAAAACATGCAATTATCGCACGAAATTACTTATGAAAACCTGCGGTTTTCCTTCAGACAGAGCAAAATAAGTTTGTTTACATTTCTCCTACTCATTCAAAAACAAAGAGAATCAACCAGAAGTGCTTCAGTTTTTGTCGATGACATTTGCATTAGAAACTTTTTTTATAACCACAAATAATTTTCTGCATAAAAAGTTTTTTTTTCCGAATGTCACCGAGAAAATGTCCTCTTTGTTACATATTGTGCTAGTCAGCTGATTGTTTACAATTATTGTGGGATTACCTTTTATACACTTGACCTACCTAAATACTTAAGAGACAACGGTAAATTAAATTGTCAATTGCTTCGTTTTGGCGTTTTAGTGGCTTGTTTTGTTTTGATTTTTCGGTCGAAAACATAAACAAACGGAAGCACGTGTCATTAATCTTCTGGACTTTTTGACTCTTTAAAAGATCTCTCCTCTATTCCAAGTTCAAATTTGGACTGGATTTTCTCACAGTATTGCTGGCTTTGAAAAACTGGGAATTATTTTTGGACTAACCTGTCGGGATTTGAGATGAGCTCTGGCCACCAGCCCCACCTGCCAAGTCTGCCGAACCGCCAGAACTGCCATAAAATGAGGCATATGAGCTGTTGTAGCCTGCCGCTGCCCAATGAGAATCAGCTGACGTTCCGGTCAATCCAAGTTGTCCGGTTGGATCTGCAAAATGTAAACAAAAATGTAAATATACTCGTTGTTTATCAATCAAACCAAGTGAAAAATTACCCGGTATCATCAACAGTACAGGTGATGGTTAGAGAATCAATTTTTGCGCGCCAAAATTCAAATAATTGCAGGCTTCGAGAACAGAGTGTGTAATCAGCAAATGGTAATGGAAAATTTCAATTTGGTAAAACATACATTGGAGGAGGTTTTTTTGGCATAAAAACTGTCTCTATTTTAAGGTAGTGGGCAAAAAACCGTGTAATAGTAAGCAAGGGCTTACATTTTAAAATCATCATCATTAATAATCTGTCAAGCAATGCAGCATGTTGAGTTCAATGATACCTTCAAAATGCTACTGGCCATACCACTCATGGCACAGGCAAAAGTATTGTTTTGTTTTGTTTTTGTTTGTTTAGTAGTGTCTGTTTTGCCAGTTTTTGCAGCAATTCTTTACGAGGTCATGATTAATTATTGCTGCTCCTGCTGCTCTCTGAAAAAGTTGATTTTTCGGGAAAAATACTTCTTTAATGATGATTATTTTAGCCACGAATCTCAAGAATGAGTGAATTAAAAAACGAAGCAATTGCTGGTGTTTAACATTAATTTGCTATAATACTTTTCCTCAGAAAAGATTGGAAAAAAGTGAAAAAAATATAGGTTAACGAGATTATTTGACCTGGTGGCATAAAAAATAGGTTTATTTTTGGTACAACTAAAAGTGTCTTTTTACTGTGGAAAAATAAAAGTAAAAGTGACAAGGTCTATACAAAAAGTAAGTAGATTTAGGACAGCAGCAGTGTTCTTGTTTGTTTTAATGTCATAATCGGTGTTTGATGATTTAATCGCATGCTCCTAATTAATTTTAGATCACATGATAAATTGGTCATTAAATGCTATAAGCACTAAAAACATAAATAGTGTTATTATATCGTTATTTAATGTACAATTAAGCCTGCCAAATCGCAATTGACGTTTTTCCTTCATAATGGGTTCGCTCACGAAAAATTATAATATCCTCAAAGTTTCAGTTTTCTTACTAAAAATATGTGAAAATCCGCTACTGCTATTGCCTGTTTCACATGGTTTGGATCTCCCTCTAGTAGGAAATAATTTTCCGGTCCATATTTGAGAAGTCCCGTGAGTATGAGCGTTGCTTGCATGCCATTAAAAGCTCAATCTTCATTATATTTTCGATTTTTTCGGAAACAACCTTTCACTCTCAATATGTTTTGTTTACAAACAAACAGCAGCCATACCGAAGTACAGGAGGAGCCAAAATCTTTTAATTGAATTTTAAATTTAAATAGACAATAGTGACATGTCCCTTTGTTTTGTGAACAGCCAGTCTCATTAGCAAATCAATAACAACAAACACACCCTGTAAGTAAAAAGTAGAGCACTTTCCACGTAGAAATGTATAGGAAAATTGAGTGATTTTGTTCGACAGTTTCGATGGACATTTGGCGTGTGTGTTATATGAAAATCCAAAAAAGGGTTTCGCATTTTGGTGGGGGGAAATATAAAATTCCCCTACCCTTTTAGCAATTTTGTGACCCAAATACATCAGCAAGGATACAAAGGGTTTCACAGAATAGGTGTCCAAAGTATTGTCTATCATTCAAAGGTTGCTACGCACGCTCCGCTCGGCGCTACGCTCCCATTCTGTATTCATGTGAATTGTTCATAAATAGGTATCGTTTTCCCACATGTAAAAAGGGAATGGCAAATTGATTTCCAAGTATCCCAGAGCGGCCATCGAAAAAATCAAGCTGATTGTTATTAGTTTTTCTACCCCCTTTTTGACCAATCGGGCGTTTTCCAATCACTGGTTTTGAGGCATGTAAATAGCTATTTATTTTTTACCCGGTCAAAATTCTAGCAATTTAATGCAGATTTGGGTCGCACAAATTGAATTTGAATCATAGTGTTTTTCTGTCCCAGATGTTTGTTAAAAGTGAGAGCAAACAAAAAGTTTTTAGTTTTTTCCCTAAAAATAATGCCAAAGCTTTTATCGCTGCAGGTCATCAAAGCAAACATTTTGAGGATGGAAAAACTATCTTAGTCTGAGCATAACATAATGACATTTTTAGCTACTTCTTGCCTACTTTTGGAATTATACAGATGTGCATCTAGATAGATTTTGCCTTTTGCCAAGATTCTACAGAAGTCAAAAGACCTATACTGATTTCTGAATTGTGTTATACTCGGAGAGGATCTCTGAAAATGGACTTTTTTGGACAGAAAAAAAACTGCACCATCCATTTATTTTGAGAACCTTAACTGTCGACACCTGTGTGACAAACATTGACGATTGAGCGAAGCGAGCCAGTCTTGGCCAATGATTTTGCCAAGGGAGCTTTGGACGTCTATCTTATAACATCTAGCAAGATTGACTCTCAAGTTAAAAGGCAAGTCTTTAATGTGTTTCAGCGAGCTTTTTAAGCTTGTTTGCTTATCTGATTGTAAACAAATATATTGATGTTTCTTTTCATTTTCTGAAAAAACTGGAGAATATTTTGCAGAAGAAGGGGTTGAAAAAGAAGGAACAAAAATGTATTCAGACTTGAACTGGGAGAATTCGGTAGCGTATTGTAAGTAATTGAATGTTTTTGTTTTGGCTTGGGAACTCGACAGCTTAGCAAATGTCTTCACTAATTTTATTTTGAGAACGAGTCTTGTTTTCTAAAATTGTGTTTTTCATAGAAGCAGGCAGAGGAGCAAATGTATTTGGCTAATGCTTGTGCTACCGTTTTTAGAGTGAAAAATTGAAGGTTTTCCAGGCTTTTTACGAGCGGACTAGAGTGGGATTTTTAGAGAATTTGGAAAATATTCAATAAAAATTAAAGTCTTGCTGGTTATTTTTTTCTCTTGTGAACCTTTGTTTTCACAGCCAAAAAGTGGTGGCTGTTTTTTCGCGTTAAATGAAGCGGAAATAAAGTACGACATTTAATTTTAATGGGCAACACATATTTTTAACTACTTTAGTTTATGAACTATGGCAAATTAGTCGAGAAATGTCCGAAAAAATGGAAATTCTATACATTTTTTTCTCCATTTTTATATGAAAAAGACAATTTGAAATTAGTGGATAATAAGGGGGTTGATGTCGTTTTGGACATTTGCTGTTGATACTGGACTTTTGTTACTGTCAAACTTCTATAAAATTAAAATAAAAAAAATACGTACAAAACTTGTGAAACTGCCCAAGGACTTTTTTGATAAATAATTGTTTATTATGGCATTAAAATTGCCGGTTGCAAAAATATTTTTTGATGGCACATTTTTCACCAGCTTCCCTTCTTTTTAGGCCTTCTTTAATATTTTTCTTCAAAAAGCGCAAAGGGTAACTTCACAATTAATAACGTTTTAACGCACTACCTGTCTAAAGCATGGGAATTTCAAAAAAAATCACAAAGAAAAGACTCTTTTTCACTTACGCCATAAAATATTTACGAAAAAATTGCAGCCCTCGATATAATTGATCTAGGGCAAAGGAAGGGTATTGTTTACTTTTGTAAGACGTGGTTTTATCTGTCAACAGTTTTTTGTCCTTTGACTACTACTATTGTCTATTAAATATAGGGGTAGGTGGACCAAATTATTTCCTCCTAGAATTGTGGGAAAATTTTTGGTCCATCCCTCCGCCAAACAGAAGAATAGATATTTTTTCTCGCTTGAAATCAATCAAGACAAACCGCAAAATGTGACAATCAGAGAAATGGGGCAGACGAGAAATATCACAACAAAAAAGTAAAGAAATATTGTTTATTTTTCGACAGAAAACTTTCTGTTCTCTGTATTTGTGAGTATAAAAGCAATTATGTAGCGGAAACGGCGGAGGCGGAGCATTATTAATCGATAAAATTAAAATGCGCAGCTTTCCTCCTTATTAACTTTTAAAATTCTGTGCTTTACACGGTCTGCTGAGAGACAAGACAGATTATTATCAATTTCATGTGGAGTATCAAATGCATTAATTTGTCAAAAAATGTGGAGAAAAACGCAAAACCCAAATCGGGCCCGCCTCTTGAGGGCTACCACTACAAATTAACACTTCAGTCTGTGTTCTTTTTATATTTTGTTTTGTTTATTTATTTATTTTCTTTCGCCTAAGGAAGGCGCGAGTCTGCTCTTTGTTTTGATTGAAGATTCGGTTTGGTTTTTCCTAGAGCCGCAACTTTGTTTACATCAACCTCAATTGTGGCGGGAAAATTCAAACCCATAAGTGGTCAATAATAACTCGGTTTTGCCTTGCATAGTGTATTTGCTTAAACGGCTATATTTATACGATAATAGCTCTGACAAAAAACTAAAGTCACGTAGGCAATATTTTCAAGTATAGATTTCCCATCTTCTACTATTTTGAGTTGTTGCTGGTACGAGCAGTGCTCATTGAAAGCTCCCTATTGAAAAATAAACCTAATCTATTGAAGGAACGATCCTATATTTATCTTGCAATAGCCCAAATATCTTGTTTTCACTCTGCCATCACGATGTCGCCATTTCCTATGGCAAAACCTGTGTCATCTTCACTCAACAAACATTTCACTGATTTGTTCAAAGTTGGGAAATTCAGAAAGAATTTCGAGAATGCCAGTAGAGAGTATAATCAATTTTCACTAATTAATTTCGCCGAAAATGGCTCTCCAGCGAAACACATAAATGTAAAACGTAAACAAACATGACTGCTATCATGCATACTATTAGCTATTTACAGTAAAACAAACACAAAGAGACATATGGCGTGCAATTTTACGACTAAATTGGTAATGTCAACAAAACATAAACATAAAAAAATATTATAATTGACCCAATGTTCTACATAATGTGCTTTACTATTGTCTAATAAATATAAGGGGGACTGGACAGGACATGGACGACGGTAATATTTCTTGCCTTGATAATCGAATGCAGTGGAACCAATTTTGGTATTAGCTGTTCCAGATCCAACAGTGGAATTTGTATGTGACGGAGACGAAGCTATTGCACTATTCGTTGCAGCCGTAGTCCAGAAATCGTCAACAGCTAAACATATTGAGCAAATTCATTGAGAAATTAACCCTACTTTCCTTTTCCCTTGGGAAAACGCATCCTTTCAAACTTTCAAAATCAAAATCAATACGGCTTTCAGCATCTTGTTTACAAACAATACTAGATTTGAATTTTCGCGCCATGAAACCGGTTCAGTCAGCTGATTCACTTCCGGTTCTTACCTTGGGGGTTAGCGAGGCTGAAGGGGTCGGATTTCCGGCGCAAGTCCATCAAATGTCCGGTAAATCGCGCGTCGAAAAATGGCCTAAAATGCTGCTGTTGTCCTGTAAGAAATGTAAACAAAAAATTAGAATTTCACATCAAAGAGAGACAACTTTTTTCGCTAATTAGAATGAAATACTCTTATGTGGTTATAGGACCAAAAGGCTCAAAAACTTTCCTGTTCGATCTTGCTCAAACTTGTCGAAACATGTTCAAAAGAGGGAGAGGGAAGTGAAGAGTGTAAAATCCTATTTTGTGGATTATTTCTTTACAACAAAAACGAAAAGCAAAGAGGGGGAATTTTAGGGTTGAGAAGTTTTGTCCAGAAAAATTCTGTGCAAGCATGAGACGAATCATCAATTTCATTAACCCCTTTTGTTTAGGGGGAGCTGCTCATTTGGATTTTATAACAACTCAAATGTCGGGGCTCAATTCACGAAAGAATTTACGAATTTACAAGTCTAATTAGATTGGGAATTCGCCCTGATATACGGCTTTATTGAATCGAACAACAGCACCCATCAGTGCCTTAAAAATAAAAATACTTTTTGCCTGTAAAATATTTTTTTGGTGAAAGTCGAACATTTTTCAATGTTTCTGCGCTAAACATCTGCTTAAATTCTTACCAGTCCCGTCTTCTCCATCATTAAGACGCGAGTTAATAACAGGGTCTTTTAAAAAGTTCGTTTTTTTTGGATTTCAAAAAAGGTGAAAAAATCGGTTTGAAATAAAAATAGAAAAGAATTGACCGGAAGTACATTGTCACATGAAGTGTCAGTAAAAACTGAAATTGAAACTGTCCATCTTCCCAACTTTTTTGGTTATTTTTTTGGTTGTGGGGGTGCTCTAAAATTAACCTTTCTCTCACTTGACCTGATCTCCTTTTCAAAACAAACCACAAAACCACATGCTAGACCCTGCGTCACTGTTCATTTTTCCATAGAGAATATTTTTGAATTTTCGCTCCAATTTTTAGATTTTTCTGATTTTTTTGGAAGAAAACATGTTTTTTCAACAAATGTAATTAGGCATCGTTTTGGCACTTGTCTCATGTGAGAATTTGATTTTAAAATAGCTTCCCTTTTCAATTTCAAAATATCCACCCGACAGAAATCCTCTTGGACTAAAAAATCCATCGTTTCGTAGATTTCTGTCACGTTCTTCATATTTCAGTGTCTTGCAACTATAGTGAGAACTAAGCAGGAGTTAAGTTTCTGGCTTAATTGAGTGTTTGCATGGTGTTGTCTCGTTTAAAATAAAGAAAAAAAAATACATAAAATAAGCAAAAAATACATGGAAAAAGTAGGTTTTGATACGTTTTGCACCAAGCTCAGAAGAAAATTCATGAAAATCTTATTAAAAGCTCGCGCGCAAAACTTTTGAGTTCACTCTTACTCAGTTACTTTCGCTTCATTTTAGTTGCTTCTCTCTACACTCTTAGGTCTTCTGCGGTTTTTCTCAGACTTTTCAAGTTACAGACACTTTCAAATAAGAAAGGCATAGATGTCTAAATAATGCATATTCTTTTCTAAAACCGTCTATGGAAGATATTTCTTACTGGGTGCTAGGTTATCAAATAGAAATTTTGCTCGTTTGAAGCGTCTAATCGAAATTTTACACGAAAAAAAAATATTTCTTTAACGTGACGAAAACAATTTATTTATTTTTTTTCGGAAAAAAAACAATTTATTTTATAGCGTTTAATGCATCCCCTCCTCCTGCCTTTCTTTATGAAATTTGATTAAGATTAATTTGGATATTGCATTCAAATTTGCACTGCATTTCGGAATTAATTAACTTTAGATGGACTCCCTTTCCCATCCGGTAGATGGCGCTAGTCTCGCCATTTTTCAACAATGGCAAATTATTTTTCAAGGAATAGCACAGTTTTAAAAGTGGCTGTCTGTGTTCTGCTAACTTGAAATTATGATAATTCTGACTCCGAGCAAAATTTGATTTTAAAAGTATAGCACGGGCTTAAAGCCGAGAGATTCTCATGTTTCCAAAGATAATTTAGCTATCACTTTTTGCTTCAAGTCGTTTGAATTTGACTACCCATAGTTTAACGTTGTTGTTAAGTAGTTTTTATTCGTAGTATGATTATTTGCACGACACTTAAAGTTCTGTGCGTTAAATAACAAGTATATACAAAGGTTCAGAACGTATTCAATCGGGATATGTTAAGGGTCTTTGCTCTAGTTAGTAGTTTACTTTTGGTGCTGAAAGCTTGCGCACAACAGTTCAGCAGCAGTCGAGTTACTTTACGCAACTCAGTATTGAAGCTCGGAAATGGGAAAATAATTTGCTTCATTGTCAGACGACCGGCGACGGCTCTTGTAGTCTGTTTCACCTAAGAAAATTATAGCCGAAACCAAATGTAAACA
>JAAUYL010015378.1_pt1 | contig 32493 bp, 35 predicted proteins | sample 7278011 | NCBI WGS metagenome assembly JAAUYL01 (sample SAMN14350225, study PRJNA611818) | marine sediment metagenome | isolation source: surface marine sediment (1.8m) | place: French Polynesia: Moorea | collected 2018-08
AAAAATATTTTCAGAAAAATCGGTTCACAAACGTGGAAATGGCGAGCATAAATAGTTTCAGATTTTTGGCCAAAAATTGAATTAATTTTTTCAAAAAATTTTGGCGTAGCCGAAAAATTTCACTTTCACAGGTTTCTCCAGAGCCTGTGGATGCCAGGAAAAATATTTTCAGAAAAATCGGTTCACAAACATGGAAATGGCGAGCATAAATAGTTTCTTGAAATATTTTCCTTGTATCCACAGGGGTCTCGGTTTGGGTCCATTTTTTGTAGAAGATTTTAGAAGATTTTTACCAAGTCTTTTTCTAAGTTTTTTCTAGTTTAAGTTTTCTTCTTCAAAAGTCTAGTTTTGAAGTCCGAAAAAGTGTCCCATATATTGTAGGCAATCTTTTAACTTACAGGCAGTTCTATTCCTAAGTAATGCCCGACAGTCCTTTGTGCTGTCACCAAATTGATGTCTTTAATGTCCTGACAGACGATCCAGAACCGGAAGTTGTCATTGACAGTCTTGAACATTTTGAGCCTCCTGATCATAAAATCCAAAAGATTTGTGCACTCGCTGGTCTGGTTGATGCCGGTGCAAATCAGCCATGCCGACCTGTCAACAGCTTCTTCAAGCAGTCTGCAGAGGAAACCGGAAGTGTATGACATTGGTTCTGATCCATGAATCTGAAGTTTGCCTTACCTTGACGGAGAAAAGTCTGGCTTGCCAATGTCCAAGATCACCAGGTCGTCTAAGGTGAAGTTAACGCTGAACTTGCACAACGCTTCCAGGAAGCTGATGTCCGTGTCAACCTTGACCATGGTTGGCATTTCCTTTGATGACTTTGCGTACATCCGGTACAAATCCCGCTCATTGTTGATCTTCAGCGTCAAGACCTTGGAGAGCACCCCATCACCTCCGGCCTCGAACCTTTTATAGCCCATGGCCAATAAAAGGAGGGAGTTGAGAAGGCATTCGGCAAATCTTGAATGATCAGCCTTCGCTTTAATCGTCTTGAAGTTCTTGGCAAACATTGTCACATCGGTCATGTTGGTCAGGATCTGATCAAGCATGGAGGCCGTTGTCTTAAGCTCGCCACGATCTGAAGCCGCAGCAAACATGTACAGGACCAGGCAAGTCTTCAGGGCCAATCCATCAAACTTGGACAAGTTTGTGTCATAGATCCTCATGATGGTCTCAGCAACCTAAAAATAAATCGTTGTTAACCGAGCACTGACAATACTGGACTATGTTGCAATCACCATTGTGGAGATCTTCTCGGCTGTCAGCTCCTTCTTGTCCTGGCCTTCCAGGGAATCAAGGATCTTGCTCGACATTGACAGTCCAGTCTGGAGTGACATTGGAATCGCTTCCTGGAGCGGACAGCAGGTCAAGGCGACATAGGCGTTGGTCAAGACCTCTGAGTACTTGAGCAGGAGATCACTGGGGCTGGGAGTCTTGGCCGCCCAGATTGACGCTGCATGACTAACTGTCTTGACACTCTTGGTCGCATTGTCATAGATTTTCTTGATTCTTTCCACTGACAACGTGACAGCGTTGAAATCAAGGATCTACATAAAATGGTCATATGAACAATAGGAAACATATTTATTTTTGGTATTATTGAGTACCTGGTCCTGATTGGTGATGTAAGCTTCAAGCTCCACATTGAGTCTGTCCTTTTCTGTTGCCATTGTCAAACCATCGGCATCTGCATCTGTTTGCCTGGAAAACCCAAGTAAATAAATGCAACTGATCATCTAGGCAGCTCTAAATGTTCCTGCAGTACCTTGCTTTGTCAGGGATCAGGAGCTGAAGCCTGTTATGGACATACTTGGAAATGTCTGATCGATGAAGGTCAAACGAGATGACTTGGCTGGGCGGAACGTAGATCAGCTCGGCGACAATCAAGGATGGTGCTACATGGTAGACAACCAGATCCTTGTTGGCCAGCTTGATCTTGGGCAAGTCGATGTGGGCGACGAAGGTCTTCAGGTCCAAGGTGGCATGGTTCACAATGATGACATTGGACTCCTTGGCCTCCACGACGAACTGTGACTTGAAAGTGGGATCACCAATGTGCAGCAGTGTCACCTTGTCGTCAGCATGCAAGAGCTCGATGTATTCAAGAGAGATTTGAAGTGGATCTATGATCAGGATGGGTCCTGGCAGTGCAGACATCAGGGACAAGTTTTGCTTGACCATCATGGCCTCCCCTTGGGCCAGATTGCCCCTTAGAAAGGTTGTCATTGTGTAGGGCAAAAAGTCATCTTTGTACTTAACTCCGGCCTTGGACAAAATACCCTTCCACAATCTGAAAATATGAAAATGCCATGAAGTTTAATCCAGCATGAAACTTACAACCCAGAATTATTTACATTATCAGTGATGCTCGATGGTCAATGTCCAAGCTGCCACAATACCCTGAAGTGGCAGCTCCCAGCAATATCGACCCAGGCAGTCTCTTCTTCTCATCCAGCATCCTGGCCTTCATTTTTCCCAGGTAATCCAGGAAGGCCTCGAGGGGCTGCTTCAGGTTCTTGTGCTCGGTGGTGCTCTGTTCTAAGGTGTTGATGGTCTCATTTTGTCTGGCAATGCTGGTCTGGAGGTCCTCAATGGTGCTGGTCTCATCCTGGCTCCTCTTCTCCAAGGCCTTGTTTTGTTGTCTCAACTCTTTCAGTCTCTCCTCAATCGACTTACATTTCTTTTGGAGCACTTGGAGTTTCTGCTCCTTGGTCTGGATGTTCCTCATGGATTTGGACATGACTTCCATCCGAGAATGGATCTTCAAGATGGAGAAGATTATCACGGAGCTCTCGTTGACATCATGGGAGATCTTGTCCTTGAGGATATGCAGGTTGTTGTTGTCTCCAACCTGCCATAGTGCCTTGACATCATAGACCTCCAGGACATTGCTCAAGAAGACCTTGAACTTGATACAAAAGTCCTCGTTCTCGCCGCCGATCTCGAACGCTGTCCTCCATGTGCTCAAATACTCTTGAATGTCTAGGTTTGTCTCCAGACTCTGGTTGAAGTCGTCGACATTGCCTTCATCAGGGACAGCTGTTTCAAAGTCTCTCAGCGTCCTCTGGAACAAGGACCATTGGCAAGTCCTCTCCTCCACGATGGCCATGTTCAGTCTGAGCATAGCGGCCTGCTCATCGCTGTACTCGTTCATGCCATCACTGATCTGTATCTCAATGTCCTTGAGCTCTTTCTTGGTCTGAACATGCTTGACCATCATGGCCTGGTGCTCAGCAACGGTGGCTTTGCTCTTCTCCCTGTGCTTTTCCAGGATGAGCATCTGCTCGGTGGAGAACTCGAAGTGCTTTTGTACATGGCTGACAATGGTCTCAATCTTTGACAGAATCTCCTGATAGTCCTGGATTGTGGTCTTGATGAACTTCATGAAGACTTCCATGAAGGCCACGTAGCTGTTGAGATCGGCCTTGACCACTTTGGTGGTTCCATGACCATGCTGGACTACAATGTTGTTGAAGAAACCAGTGGCTCTCTCATGGATATCTTTGAAAACCTCATAAGCGATGCCATGGTTGTCATCCTTGATCAGCTCCTGAGCATACTCAATGAGGCTGTCCTCGTACTCGCCAGTGTTGGACACGTAAAAGTTCTCATTGCTGAAGTAGTTCTCGACGTCGTCGAAGGTCTTGCCAACCACAACACAGTGAAAGTTCTTCTTGGTGTGCTTGGACAACTCCAGGAAGTAGCTTGGTTTCTGGGTCATGATCTCCAGTTCTTCAGGATTGAACAGGGACAGGTCGTAGCCAATGTCAATGAAGCTCTCTAGACAAGCCCTGACTTCGGTGTTCATGGCAAAGACATTGACTGGAACGTAGAGGCAGGCGGTCATTTTGTCCAGGCCGCAGATCTTGGTGATGGACCTGAACTTTTTCTTCCACTTGTCCTTGAGGAAGTCGGTGTCCAGGAGCTTGAAGAATCTGATGCTCTTGATCTTGCACACCAATTGGACCAGTGACATTGGGCAGAGGAGGGATGATCCATACATGAGGATGTGTCCATTGCTGAGCTCCATGACCCGAATCAACTGGCACATCTGAAAGAAGTTCTCATCGTTAAGTTTGAATAAAGATTAAAGACTGCAATCATAACTTATAACCTGCATCAAGGTAGTGGTGCATGGGATGATGTTGATCTTCCAGTCGATCCTGGCATTGATCTCTGCCACTTTCTCAACCATAAACTCCTTCAGCTCGTCAGGCTCAATTACTGTGTAGAAGTTGTACGGATCCAGGAAGTCGCCAATCATGATCTCCTTGGTCTCCATCAAGAGACCTTTGGCTTCTTCGCCAAAGTAGTATAGCATGACCTTGGCAACTTGGTCATAGACAGATTCATTTTCCTCTGCAGGGACCTTGTCAAAATAGGACCTGAAATTGATCATTGTCAATAATTTGCTTATTGACTTAATCATATTTCTAAATATTTACCTGTAAATCTCATGGACCCAGAGCTCCAGAAGCTCCAGCCTGGTGTCATGGCAATCCTTGTGCGCCCTCATCAAGCCGGTGATAATCTTCATGTTGTCCTGGAGGTGAAAGTAGGACCTGTTCTTGTTGAGGTCAACAAATGTCTTGTTGATGGCGACACTGGCCATGATGACTTTGGTGATGAGGAACTGGATGTCCAACTCGAATTGCAAGAACTGCTCCTTGAGAGAGGTCTTGAATATGTTGGTCAGCTCCTGGGTCTCGATCGGGTCAATGGCGATCTTCACCGCGTTGAAGGCCACCAGACCGTGCTTTTCATTTTGACCACCAACTCCGCCTATGGATCTAGTGGTTGCCAGGACGTGACTTTTGTAAGGGACCACATTGGCAGTGCCCAACCAGGATTTGTGCTCAAGGAAGAACTTGATGAAGTGACTCAATTCTTGTCCACAGACATCAACATCGTCAATGCAGAACAGGATGTTCTTCCTCATAGGACCACTGGAAGACTGGTCACCTCCTCCACCCCCTCCCCCTGCTCCTCCAGTCTTGGACCCAGTGTCCTGTTGCCTCATGCAATTGAACAGGGAGCCAGTCATCTTGCCAAGGGTGGTACCCTTGCAGGATGGGACAGACACTCCCAGAAAGTCGGACGTGTTGAACTTCTTGATCAGGTTCCTCAAGAGGGTGGTCTTGCCAACCCCGCCCTTGCCCTGGATGTCCACGGAGAAGAGGTTCTTGACCATGAGTCTGGCAATGACCTCTTGCTTTTGGTGATTGTGAAGGAGGACTGTTGCTTTGGACGATGGGCTCTTGGCTGCAAATGGGTGGTTCCTCAGTGGTCTCCAGGACTTTGATGGGCAATCATAGAAGTAGTCAAAGATGCTCATGTCAGTAGGAACATGCCTGCACTCATACAACTCCCTGATCTTGATCTCCAGGATTGGTTTGATCTCTGAAAAACATGTTTTTTTGTTCCTACATATTCCTGCAAGTTCAACTGTTCAATTTATGTCAATTTGCTTACCCAGAGGAACATCCTGGGAGAAGCAGAAAACACACCCATATATGATCAATTGGCAGAGGTCTTCATCGCTAAGTGTGTTGGCTTCCTGTTCAGCAAGGTTGGAACCAATGAATCCCATCAAGGAGTTCAGGTTGACGTCGAGCTCCACCCTTGAGCTGACAATGCCCAGGGACTCCCTGACAGTCAGGAAGAAGTTGACATACTTAATGCCAGACTGGATCATGAACATTTCCTTGTCCACCAGGAACGGGCTGGCCTGCGCCAGCTTTGCCATCTTGGAGCCAAGCATCATCTTCCAGTTGACATCCTTGTTGGAGCACTTGATGAACTGGAAGAAGGAGGCCAGCGCCGGGGTCAAGGATCCCAGGTCGTCCTCTGTCTCCAGGACGATCTTGATGTTTCTCTCTTTGGTGGCCAACTGGCCAGACTTCTTGACAATGTAGGTGTCATACTGGAGCATTGACAAGAATGTCGACACCAGGTTCGATGTCAGGGTGCCTTGAAGCACCAGGAGCAACGGTTTTTCATTTCCAACATCTTCGCTCTGACTTGGTCCCCGGCTTCTGAGGAGGGACAAATGGCGCATGCTGGCATCTGTTTTGTCATTGAGCGAAGGCTCCAAGGCCAGGTTGGAGACAACCACCGTGTCATAGTCGAAACCGGAAGCAGCAGCCTTCCAGAGGGTGGTCTTGTGAGACACGGGACTGCCAAACAGCAAGACATTGTTGTCACTCTTCAAGCTGTATGTCATCGAGTGCAGCAAGGTCCTGAAATGGGGAGTAATCTGGATCTGTGCTTTCTCGCAGAACTTCTCCTGCTCCTCCGTGATGCTTGTGCTCATGATCCTCTCGAGGCCCGATGTGTTGAAGTTGTCCTTGAACATGGTGGCAATATACCGCTTGTCCGTTGGATAGGCTTCAAGGATTGATGCAACTACAGCCTCGTCGGCCGAAGCATTCAGGGCCTGGACCTTCTCCCTGGCATGCCTCAGGAACAGCCTCATGTCTTTCAGTCGGAACTCCATCGGATGGGAGGCCTTGTTGGCAATAAGTTTGAGGCACATGACAACCAACTGGATGAGTTGGAGCGAGCACGAGAAGTTCTCAGTTAGCAGGGCAAACTTGGTCATCTGGATGATGCCCACTCTCTTGATGGAAATGATCCTGTATTCCTTGCCCACATAGAGCATGGTCCTGTTGATGTTGTCAGGGAAGCTGGCCAAGTAGAAGATCCTTGCGCTCAGGTTCTCAGCCAGACTTCCGGTGCCAGTGGCTGATGTCAGGATATTAGTTGGAACAGGAGCGACGGTTGCTCCAGTTTGCCCAGGATTGGTACCAGGATTGTAGGCCAGGCCCCTTTGGTATGTCAAAGCTCTGAACTCTTTGATTCTCATATGGTGCGCCAAGACCTCTGTGAAGAGGTGATTGTAGACGGACTCCTTGGTGATCTGGTGGAAGCAAATGTAGTCTTGAGTTGCCTCGATGCAGGGAAGGATCTTGGCCAACTCGTCCATGCTGGAAATACCTTGGAAGAAGGACAGGGCAACCAGATGTCGGCCAAGGATCTGCGCGAAGCTCTTGATGCAATCAAACCTGCCCGAAAAAGGACTGCCATCAAGGACTGCTCCATAGGTGAGACTCAGGAGTTTTCCAATGAAACTGATGGCCTTGTCCCTGCTGTTGAGGAGGAACATGCTGTCACATTTGGCTGTCTCGTCAAACCCGAACATCAGCTGCCTGTCAAAGACACTGACGCCAATCTCGAATCCAGCAGATGATTGCTGCTCCCTTCCAGGGTTAGCCAACGTGGTGTATTTGAGCAAGCTAGTCCATTTCTGCTTGATCTCTTGGCTCCTGTCTTCCTCTTTGTCAAAAATCAGCTCGACAAACCCTTCAATGATTTGCTTGATGGCAACCTCAATGCCCATAGCCTCATTGTACTTCCTGACCAGGTCTTCCTGCTTGACCTCCTGAATCATGGAGGCCAGGAGGGTGATTCTGTTGTTCTGCTGCACAATCATGTCCAGGACGTGGTGCTTTTGCTGGAGCAGAGCATCGCCAAGGGTCTTTTGGAAATCCAGGCAAAAGGACAAGTGTCTGGAGACAAAGGTGGTGTGCATTGCTGCCACCTGGTACTTGGTATCCTGCTTGGTCGCAGCACTCTTCTTGGTCACGGTTCCGCTGAAGGTCTGGCTGTAGATCTCATCCTTGAAGCTGGCCTGCAGAGCAAGTTGAAGGCGACATGCAATGAAGTCCGTGGTTGCATCCAGTGAAATCGGGTTGAGCAAGGTCCTCTGGAAGCCAGTCTTGGTCACGTAGCCGACGATCATGTTGGCCTCCTTGTCCTTATCTTTGGCATCCTTGTTGGGCTTGGTTATGATCAGCCGCTCCACTTGTGGAAACAGAAGGCTGGCCCACATGCTATAGTTGGCATGACCTCTTGAACAGAAGACAACCTTGGTCTTCTCATCGGAGCAAAGGCTGAATTTCGGGAAGGCAAACTTCCTGGTGGACAAGAATGTCATGAGCCGCTCTTCAAGGAGGATCATTTCTTGCTCAAACGACCACAGGTTGCCCTCGAGGTTCTCATCGTTCATGGCGGTCACCAGGGTTGGATGCTCTGAAATATCCTGGTGGATGTTCTTCCAGACTTCAGTCAGGATGCTCAACTTTTGCTGGAACTTGCCTAGCTGCAGATCCAGGGAGTACGACGTGCTGACCTCGTAGACGATGCTGAAGATACCTTCGACCTTCTTGATCAGCTCAATCTTCTTCCTGGTCTCCGTCAGCTTGACCTCCAGGCTCTCGATCTCAGCCCTGAACGGATCACTGGCCTCGCTCTCCTTGAAGGCCACGATGGACGTCATGATGCCCTGGATGTGCTCCTGCAAGGCGACATCATTGGAGATGACCTTGATGGTGCTGGTGCTGCTGGACTTGTACTTGAAGCACAAGTCATTGAGGTTGAGCATGACTGTGGCAAGGTGCTCCTCGACGGTGAACTCCTCCTTGGCCTTGGATATGATGGTCTTGATCTCGGTGATCTGCCGTTCCAGGCTCAAGTTCATGAACTCTTCCAGGGTCATGGATTCAACCACAACCTTGTCATCCTTGATGGCTTGGAATCCGCACGTGGAGCTGATCAGGGACCAATGGCGCTCCTTGATGGCTTTGCTCCTGAAGAGCTCGATGATCTTGAAATTGCCATCATAAATGGCCAGCTTGTTTTGCAGGGTCATGTGGATCTCAATGCGACTGTCAATTGGGCGGCTTGAGAAGTAGCTGACTTTTTCCTGGAAGGTCTTGAGACTCTGCTGGAACTGATCCAGATCCAGGATCTCCTCGATGATTAGGCAGTTGACGTTGCGCTCGAAGAGCTCCCATTCTGTGCAAATCGACCAGATGATCTCCAGGTTCTCGAGATTGTCCTTCAACTCGCTTGTCTTGTCATCGAATCCCTCAATGAAACCTTGGATGTCATGGGTCTCCACACCCTCCTTCAGAGCGTCAACCTTGGTCTGGAAGTTGCTGATCTCTGTCAGGGCCTCCTCGCTCTTCCAGGATGCAGTGTAGGGTGCCTGGACTTTGTAGCTGACAATGAGATCGTCCAAGGCTTTGGTGATCAACTTGGCCTGCTTTGTCTGCTCCACAGACTTCATGCTGGCATCCCGAGTCTGGAGAAGGATCTGGTTCCTGTCCCTTTTGAGGGCCGAGTATTCCTTTTCAATGTCCTGGTTGGCATCCAGAGCCAGACGGGTGTCAATGCCATTCTTCTCCAGCAACCTCAAGACCTTGAACGTGTCCGACGTGTTGGACTCGATCTGCGCCAAGGTCGTGTCCATAAAGTCCTCCTTGCCGAGGATGTTTCCGGTGGAGATCAGGTCGGTGAGATCCTCAAGCAGGCCCTGGGACTCGTCCGTGTTGATGTCAACCAGGGTGCACAAGATCTGGATGAATTCACGTTCCCAACCCTTGCAGTACCTAATGATCTCCTTTAAGAAGGCCGTCGCGTCGATCATGAAAAAGTTGACCCACTTCTTTTTCGAAATTGTCGATGCCACCTGGGAGACATTCTTCAGCTTAGTCAGATCCTTGAGGAAGCTGTCGACGTTGGTGCACTCCTCCTTGTAAAAGTCCAGGACGTTGGCGGGCTGGAGAGTCCAGAAGTCCTTCAGGGGATTGAGGGTGTGCAGATACTTTTGAACGTTGACATAGCTGGCCTCGATTTCGTTCTGCAAGATCTTCTCGGCGACGACGAGCTCGGGCTCATCGGCGATGATGTGGCTGACCTTGGTCGACCAGGCCTTGTCAGGGATGGCCTTCACCAGGGCCGATGCTGCTGTAGTCTTGAAGGAGTCCAAGAATAAGCAGACGTCTTTGCCAAGCTTGTCCACTGTCAAGACCTTGTTGTTCAGGGCGACGTAGATCTTGATCACTGGTTTGGTCTGTTGGTAGTGCAACAGCCTTGCCATCTTCTTGAGCGACAAGGCCAGACTCTGGACAATGGCCTTGCCCAGTTGCTCTGCGATCGCCGTCCTGTACGCTGTCCACTGAAGGTTGGGGTCGACGTTCTCCTCGATCTCCATGATGGCCTTGATCTTCTTCACGTTGGTCACGATGTTGGCACACCTACCCCTGACCACGTCGACCTGGCTCATGATCTGGCCGAACTGCATCTTGCAAAACTTGTCGGGCTCGTAGTCTACCAGCTCGTCCATCTTGAAGAAGCACAGTCCTTCAACGTCTATCAGTTGATCCTGGGGACAAGAAACTAGATCAACAAGGTTGTCTTCCTGCAATTGATGGCATATACCTGGATGAAAGCATTGAATCGCTTGTACTCAATGATTTCTCTGGAGATGTTCCAAATGGAAATTTCGCACATTGTTGACCAGGGAACTACAGAGGTTTGCTCACCCCAAGACACCTTGTAAATTCCGTTCCAAATCCTACGCTCAAGCTGGAGGACTTTGCTTCGAAAAAGGCCTTTTTCTTGGGATGACAGTCTAGAAATATCAGCCTGATTAAGGATATCAAGGAGCCAAGGTTGGACAATTTGTACCTGCACGCGAAGAAGGTGTTGTACTCCGACACCAGCCTGCACACGTGGGCAATGTTGTTTTGATGCATTTGCTGCCTCTGGAACTGGGCTGATCTGGCGCCGGTTATGTTCAGCCCGAGGCTCTCAAGCATTCGGACGGCGAACGGGATCATGGGGTAGTCCCTGTTGATGTTGACGTCGACGGCGCCCTCGAAGCCGGCCGATCGGCAGACCAGGAACGACTTGAAGCTCACCTCCATCCGGTCGAGGAAGTGGGTGTTCTTCTTGAACTCGACCAGCATAGCGTCCAGGTTCTTTTTCAGAGGAGTCTTGATCCTGTTGAAGCTCTTGAGCTTGTTGACATCATTGAGGAAGACATTGCTGCTGGTGACATCATCAATGACGCTGTTTCCCCTCTGAATCAGGCCGTGTGCTCTTATGAAATCCACTGTCAAGGCCGAGTAACTCAATTTGGTATAGTTCAATCGATGTCTTGTCCCATGCATAAGCCTATAAATTTGGGGGTCATAATGACGTATAATTAAGGCGTTAATAAGATAATTACCTTGATAATTCATCGTAAAGTTGCTTGGAGACGGCGTCAGCTCTCTGGTAGTAGGTGTCCCGAACTCTGGCTCGCTCGGACATGGAGTGAAATGTGTCCAAGATTTCACATTGCTGTTTAATGTTGGCCACTCCTTCAAAAGAGGCCTTGAGCGCATCAAGTATCATGGAGTCGATATTATGCATCTCCTTGCGAAACAGATTAAAATACTCTCCCAGCTGGTCATCCTTGATGTCCAAGCTCTGGTGTCTGACCTGAAATACCAACACGTGACTGGCAATTTCAATCACTTCCGGTTTGATGGATTAACATTACCTGGCTGATGTGGTTGAGAAGCTTGCTGTACTCCTGATAGATGATACTGATGTGTCCGGTCTTGCTGTAGCTCGAAGTCCCTGCCGTCGTGGTGGCCGACGCGGCCGAGGTGTCAGGAGGCAAGCCAGAACCGGAAGTGCCAGTACCAGTTGCAGTTCCAGGCTTACTTCCTGTTCCTGTCAATGTCCCAGATCCACTCCCACCAGGGCCTGATCCACCTGCAGTTCCAGGTCCTCCTGTTCCTGTGAATGTGACTGAACCGGAAGTTGCCCCCGGGATCCCAACGCCAGACCCCGTGGCCTGCGAGGCCGTGATGGAGGACGAGGCCAGCGTTGACCTCTCAGAGGGGAAGGCACTGAAGAGCTGACCATTGGCTTGGCAGATTTCATGGAGATCTTTGCAGCGTCGAATAAAGGCCATGATCGAGCCGAACATGTTGCCCTCGTACAACCTGATCCTGAACCTCCTCCAATACCAGGCCGAGACGAACTCGTTGACGGTCTTCCAGTAGAGGCAGAGTTTGGTCGCGTTTATGACTTGAACCGAGCCCTCGCTGCTCTTGGTCATGAAGATCTTGTCGACGTTGATCAGCTTGGTCGCTTTGGCCATGACTTCCTCGCAGAGGACCTGGAAGAACTGATTTTTAGTCCAGGAGTCGGGCAAGTCGCAGTTCTCCATGACGATGCTGCAGTCGGTAGCGACGGCCTTCAAGAAGTGCTTCAGCTGCTGCAAGTTGTCCGTGGCCTTCAAGTTGATCATGGGTTCGTCGACAGCCTTGAGGAGAGCGTTTTTGTTCGTCAGAGCACACTCGAAATGATTGATCTCCCTGTTAATATGGTCATTATGCAATTAAATAATTATTGGCATTTTAATGAAAACTTGTGCTTACTGTCGGAGCTTGATGAAACTGTACATCTCTCCATGATTCGGAATCTCAATGGCCAGTTCATCAACGGCCTGTTTGAGTTTCTTGAACAGAACCAGACGATCTCTGACTTTGACACTCAAGAGCGAGTGGCTTGATGAGCAAGTGATTGGATCGCTGTTCCCAACCATAAATGTCCTGATTTCATCCGTGAAAAACGTGACCATACCTGAAAAATCCAATTAACTACAATCATAATGACTTAATTAAATACTTAATTACCCTGCTGGAGCCTTGAAGTGGTTTGATTGACAATGATTCCATCGCTGCTGTCATAGGAAGAGACATCAGTGAAGACTCCCCTCTTGTCTTTGCATCTTGACGCATTAATGAAATGAAAGTATTCGTCCTCAGCGTCGTCCTCCTCTCCTCCTATAATTATCTCATTAATTAAGTCATTAAATTACCATCATAAGTACTTACCTTCTATGTAAGACACAGTGGCTCGAGTGAATCCCAATAGTGAAGATACTGTGCATCGCAGGACTTTCATAGACGGATCATATGAGGTTGTGTCACTGCTAACACTGATCCTGCTCACGGATGGAGCACTCTTCCAGCTAATCTCATCTGCATTCGTTGCCTGCGACATCTTGAATTCTTATTTTTTTCTGAGTAAATGAAAATGAACCGGTGTTTGATCAATAGCATTTACCAGGAAGTTTTATTATTAGCTCCTTTCTCGAGATTTTATCGACCAATCTCATATTAAAAACATATAGTGATATGTATAATCAATATTTTGTTATGGCAGTCTCATATGAAATTACACGATGAGCAGGGGGTCTTGTGGCAGGATTTTAGATAAAATGGACATAAGCAAATCTATGGAGGTCTTCTTCATGCCGGCATGGTTAGACACGAATATGACTGGATAGATAACGCAAATGAAAAACGTCGTAGCAAACATGTTGTAGACCAGGTCGCCGGCGCCTCCTGGAGAGAGCTAAAAAAGAAGCAAAGGTTGAGTAGAAAGTACAAACCATTTATCATCGATTTAGGTAGGTATTAAAAAATCAATGGAAATACCAAACAGAAAGAACAGGTTATTTTAGTGGTTGCTCACAGGATCAAGGAAAATGGCTCGTCGGTGGATTCACAATTTAAAGATTGCTGTAAAGTTGTCTGCTGTCTTCTATATCCTCTTCCAAACCTTATCCTTGCTGTATGAGATTATCTACACCAACCCAACGATCTTGTCGATGATTGTTGAAAAAGAGCCGAACCAAAAAGTCCGTCATCCACTCTACACATTCTGTCCAATCCTAAACGTGAGCGCCAATGTTAATGCGAATGAGTGCACGCTTTACTCTGTCATGGTGGCCAACGGCCTGAAAATGCAGTACGTTTTCTACATGCCCTTCATCAATTCAATTGCCAATGCGCCACGAACATTCTCGACATGGTTGAAAACTCACAGCATTGACAAACAGGGAAAAGTCCAACTGATTCATTGCATAACATTTGAGTTTGAAGATGAGATTGTTCCAGGACAAGAAGGTGGAAAGGTGATCTTCATGTCCTAAAAAAAAATCTTGAAACTACTCTACCAATACCCAGGACCCCATAACAAGCATAATTTTGTGGCATGTTTGAGAGCGCGGTTATATGAACTTTTTTAATTTTAGGATCATGCTATCACTCTCGTGCTTTTTGCGTTTTGTTTTTGTTTTGATTCATTTCTTTTTCTAGGTGACCCTGTCATTGAACAGCCTTCGTCCAGAAAACGTCGATAGAGGTCTGCATGTAAAAGAGTTCCATGTGTTCATCCACAAAGAGCCTGGATATCTCAATAGCTTCATGCTGGCAAATGGAAAACCACAGATCATTCTGCCAGGCTATGATTTGTCCCTGGGCGCTCAAAAGCCACAGATTTTTCATTATATAATAAGGTAAGGGGAAAAAAAGCAGTTCTGACTTTTTACAAAAAAATGTTCTATTACTTAAAATAATGCAGACAAACCAGACTGGAAAGAAATGAAAACTGCCACAGCAATCAATCGGACTACTGTGTAGAAGAATACCTCCAAGCTCGGCTTGGTAGCAGTTGTCGCCTTCCTTGGAAGTCAAGCGAGGAGTCAGGTACTCTACAGAATTTCAATGCGCATGTAAAGAGCATGTTAGGGAAAATAACTGCTTGCTAATAGTGTAATTTTTTATTTTAAAAATCTGTATAGTATTTAATTAAAATGTCTTTAAAAATCTTAATTATTTTCAGTTTGCCCAAGCTGTGATTGGCTTCTAACTGGAACAGGCTGCCGAGCAAACGATTTTGTCCCACACATGGAAAGGTAAGTAGTGTATATTTTTCCTCTGATCTTTTAAATTCCTTTCTTGGTTTAGTATCCACTCGTGTCATGTGGATATTGGATCAATGTCTTGTCTCGGGGATGCAATGTTTGATGAAAATGACTGCCTTGCCTGCGATCCTGGTTGTGTAGCATTTGAAAAAGGCACAAATTCTATTTGAATGGTTGCTCCTTTAATCTACACTAATCAAATGTTATTGCAGATGAGCTTTGCCACAGTAAAGGTCACCTCGAAACTGTCATGAAACACCTGCCACTACCATGGATGATTCATGATTTCTCAAGAGTCTCGGGATGCTTGAAGCCATGTTCAACATATGAATTTGAGGTCATGTGAGTACATTTTGCCTGTAAAAGACAAATAAATATAATATTTTGATCAATAAAAATCATTGATCTTTGCTGTCTCTAAAGAGAAATACAGGTCACATCTACCATGGCTAAGATCTTTCCCAACTGGGATCCTACTGGTCTGCTAACTCTGGAGCTGGCCACTGATGAAATACAGACTGTCAGCGAGACTCCTGCGTATTCAATCCAATTTCTCCTCAATGATTTTGCTGGAAACGTTGGGATGCTGCTTGGAACATCCTTGTTTGGTCTTCTCCCATTTAAACAAATTCAAGAGACAAGGTTGTCTCATTAGTTTTGCCTTGTCCAATTGTTGTATTTATGTTAATAATAATGACAGGCCCAAGCAAATGGTTGAAGAAGTTTCTCAATCAACTCTCCTGGGTATATCACTTATCTTGATTTCCCTAAATTATGACAAATTTAGGGAGAACAAAATCATAATGTGAGAACTTTCCCTAACCAAGCAATTCAAGGAATAATGGATGTTATGTTTAAAACCTCCCCTCTCTCTCTCTCATTCTCCAGGCATGAAATGAAAATTGGGCAATCAGAAGAAAGTGATGAGGAGGATAGTTCTTTTCTGCAACCATTAATGACAATTTGCCCCACCTACTCAGACTATGCTTACCTTCCTGCCAAGGGCTATCCCAAGACAGAGTTGAACTTCCTCAAATTTAGTATTCTCATGAACAAGAACTTTTTGCTGAAACAATTTCCGTACAAAGGGTATGTGCAGAACTTACAATGGCATGTCAGGAAATCAATTTTATACTCCCTACTTTTTTCTAGAAAATGGAGCACAAAATGGTTTTTCAGTGAGAACAACTATTTATCCTTTATGATCAACGGACAAAAGTGCTATACCTACCGGACATCGGACTTGGAAAAGCATCAAGTACTTTTGGATCTTCATCTAACATCCGTTCAATGTAACTGTTTTCGATTATGTAGGCAGTACTGGAGCTAAACCGTCACGAAGTGGAGAGCTTTAAAGTCTACCTGCATGAGTTTGATAACATCGAGGACGCCTTCATGCACAGGACCAGCGGACCAAAGATCAACATCCCCTTTTACAACCAGCGATTTGGACTCCAGCCAAACGTTTTTCATTACAAACTGAAGGCCAACCTGTTTGAGGATAAGGTTGATGTGGATTGTGATGATGATCTGGACTATCAGCCACAGGAAAAATGCTTTTCACAGCATTTAGAAGATACATTGGGTTGCAAAGTGCCTTTCCATGAACACACCACTGACTTGGAGAGTTGCAACAAATGTCAGCTCCCATTTACATACAACAACAAGACTTACAGTCAATGCACAGATGCAGACGCTTCCCAACCTTGGTGTCCAGTGGCAACATATCTCAATGGGGACCTGGTGACCAATGCATGGGAGTTTTGCCAAGGAGATTGTAAAAGTGGGGACAACATTAAGTCAAGCAACATGTGCACGTCTAAGGATGACCTGCACAAATATTTGCAATTGTTTCACGACAAGTCAAACACTAATCCTCAAATCATTGCCGAGAGGCTATACAGTATTTCATGCCCATTCAGATGTGATTACAAGGAGTACGCCTCACAGCTCGTGTACAAGAAGCATGAGGTGAGCTTAGGAGAGGACAAGGTCCGATTGGTCTTGGAATTTGATGCCAAAACTGATGTATCCAACTTTGTCCGGGACCTGCTCTACACCACTGATATGTTTGTGTCAGACATTGGCAGCATATTTGGCCCTCTATTAGGCCTCTCATTGTTTGACTTGATAAGTGGGATTTTCAGCAGTGGGATTGGCTTGGCTTCTGCAATCAAGAAAAAGAAGAATCACCAACAAGAAAAACCTGAACAAAAGCAGCTGTGGCTCCATGCTTATCATGTATTAAAATGGCTGGTCACTCTCTGCATTGTGATCAGCCTGATTTACTTATCACAAAACTTTGATCCCATACTGCAAAGCATTTTTGCCAGTGAAGAGGGAAAGGCAAAAGAGATCACAGATGTGATGCAACTAGACGAGTCTAAAGATAACATTGGTTTTTTTAAAGGAGGCAAATAACTACTATTTATCTAGTTTTACCTCAAAGTATAACTTATATATGAAGGAATTGGAGCCAATGAGGACAAAGCTTCATGTCCTAATCCTGATGACAAGGGGGATGGTTACTGTGATGAAAGGTCCAATGACCTTCAATGTGATTATGATGGAGACGACTGCTGCAACTCACGTAAGAACATCATGCCAAATGGTCACTTGTTTTGCTCAAACTGTTCATGCCATGACAAGGAGAAGATAGACAATCGACAGATCAAGTCAGGTACAAACCATGATTCTTCAACGTTATGCCATTCCATAGAGGACTCTTTCTTGCCCCAGGACTTTGTCAGTTTTGTGTTTTTCCATTCCTGCCAATGCATGACAGAGGCTTGTTTGGAATGAAGGATGACTGCACACTCGGAGAACAATGGAAAGAGTATTTTTGCCCAGTAGCAGTTGACAAAGTCACTAGCAACTCACTTGGGTTCCCATATGAAATTGGCTGTCCCGAAAAAGAAGAGGGCGAGCAAAGACCAACCTGTTTTGTTTCCTTAAAATCTCAAGAATTGGATCACATTGGAACAACAACCCCTCAGCAATCAATGACAGTTGCAAGAGGTCAAGTCTTAAACTAAACTTTGCATTGATATTTACTTTAATGCAGTGGCCTTTTTTCAAAAAATTTTGTAGAGTTTCTACATGGCAAATTGTGCACTGCTGGACAGTCAGGCAAAGGTGATGAATTTGGCGAGCTCAAATGCCAAGGCTGCTACGCCTCAGGACCTTCTGAGTGTGAGCAAAAATGCTTCAAAGATATGTTTTGCTACGCCTGGAGCTACAATACAGCCGGATTCGCCTGCTGGCTTGATGTCTCTGACCAGTGCATTGAGCAGGCCTCTGGTTGGGTTTACGGATTTGAGGGTATTCTCACCGATTAGGGATATTGTTTGTATTGCCAATGCTGATCATACATGCGTGCTGACACATGTTTTGTTTACATACACTGTAGAAATGGCATGTGCGAACGTTTGTTATGCTTATGAAGAGAACCTGCGTATGCGTCTGTATTGCGGATGTCGGCGCGTTTTCGTACTTGTGGAGTATCTAGCATGTATTTTCCCCTATGATTTCTCATCAATATTTCTTGATAGACAAAGCAGAGGCCCCAAGTCCCATCAGCAATCGAGGGAGCCTCGATGAAATGCTGCTCCTTGTCGTCGGGGGGCAACCACGAGAAGTTGCTTATCGAACAGAGCTTTTTGAGTTTGTGAGGGTGCCTCTGGCCGAGGATTTTGGCTGCGATATTGGCGGAAGTTTTTCATCTTTATTCCTTGACAACAATAACAACAGCTCAAGGATGATTGTCAATGTCATTTTGCAAAATGGCACCTTGCCCATCAGTTGTGGAGTTGACACCTGTCATTCATACAATGACAGGCTTGGCGCCTGGACTTTGGTGCCCGGCCTTCGTCTGACCAAGAGATCCAATTCAAGATCTGTGTTGCTTGACAATGATGGAAGAGCTGCCCTTATTGCTGGAGAGCCATCCTTATCCACTGACATTGTCTCCTTTACAGATGCTGATGACTTAAGTCTGAGAGTGGAGCCAGGTCCGGACCTTTCAACTCCTGGTCTGTTGACTTGCATGCTAAGACTCAATAGCACATTGGCTATTGCCGTAATCAAAAGTGTTGATAAAGATGCAATGCTATTTGGATATGACATTGTCAATGCAGCTTGGTCTTTACTCCCTATCATTCAGCATATGAGAACCAGCATCGTTGATTGTGGAATTATTAGAAATGATGAGGATGGTGGGGCCTTATATGCTGTCTTTCTTGGCTTGAACAAAGACAATGACAGCATCAAGCAACCTTCAATTCAGCTATGGGACTTCTCCTTCAGGAATCGTTGGATTGCTGGACCAGATGTGCCCATGGAGCTTGTATCAGGCCTTGATCATGGTGGAGCAGAAAGACTCATTCTGATAACAAGACCGGACAAGGCTGGACTTCTACTGATCCCTCCATTGTCGTCCAAGACCATGTCAAACAACATTTTGGAGCTTGTATGTAAACATAAAAACGGATTATGTCACTGGATCAAGCACGATGAAGCATCGCTAAAGGTTGCCAATGACAACAATTCAACCAATGACAGCCTCATTGGTGGACATCAAGCATATTTCGTATCGGGACAAACTATTCATTGCAAAGGTGGGGTGACTCCTGGTGTTTAGGCTCTTTTTTACTTGATACATTTTGTTTGCAGAAAGCCCTCTTCAGGACAGGTTAGTGATACTAATGGGCGAAAAGGGCATCCGCATATTTGGCCAAGGCCAATTGGAGCCTCAAAAAATGACTGATACTGAACATGAAGCTGCAGCGGCAGCATTTGATTTTAGCAGAAATGGAAATTTTGGACAGGCTGGCCTAATGTTTGGAGGCACCTTGCCTGTTATCTGCACAGGATTTCATAGCCAAATAATGTGCATGCACCACCTTAGAAGCCACAAGAAAAATGGCGGAGAATGGAAGTTTATTGAATCTTCAGCAGGGAAGGTGTTTCCAGAAATCCGCCATTTCTTTTCCGGCCTTGTCATAGGGGACAACTGCCAAACACTCTTTCTTGTGGGAGGAGACGCTTCTGTTAAGGTCACGGACTCCACTGAGTTCGTCACATTCTCAAAGGACAACACAACAGCAAATCTGGTGTATCTGGATACCCAACCGGGACCTAGCCTGCCCCAGACCAGAACGCATGCCTGCTTTGTCAAGATCAATGCCACCCATGCCGTTCTGGCTGGCGGCTATTATAACAACAGTTTCCTGGACGTCCTTCCCCATTTGACCGATGTCGTCACCACGAGCTACATTTACAGCATCCCCGGACAATCCTGGAGTCTTGGACCTGAATATATTTATGGAAAAAGCCAACCCAATGAGTGTGCCGTCGTCCAGGATCTGAATCCAACCTATGGATCATATGTGGTCAAGCCAGGAGGCAATAACGAGCCCGGCCGTAGCGTGACAGAGATCCTGGTTCTAGGTGAAAGATTGGAATGGATTCCAGGACCAGATTTGCCAGGTGGTGACCTGTTTGGGTTTTCCAGTCGCATGTCCATGGCAACTACTCCGGACAGAACCGGAGCATTGGTGATCGGGGGCCGATATTGGGTGATAGCTCTTAGTGAAGAGGAACTGGGACATTTTGACCTCCACAAGACGATCGCCATGATTCGATGCAGAGAGGCTGTTTGCTCTTGGACAATTATTGGATCAGAACTTACGTTTAACCGCATGTTGCCCTATACATTTTTGCTCCCCAGACAACTCATTGACGGAGTGTCCAAGAAAGGTGAAGCCTTTGCAACTGAAAATTCTGGAGATGTTTCCAGCCAAAAACCGTACAAAGAAAATAGTGACGAATTTGAAGCAAATGGAGCAACTTCAGCCCGCCCTCTATGGAAAGACTCCTTTCTCTGGCTCTCGTTCTGGTTATACGTGATACGAGTATTATACATTGTGTGTGACTTAAAATACTTACATTAACAAGTATTGTAAAGAGATTTGACTAAGATTAGTGTTCTTGATTTGACTAACATAAAATACCTTAAATACCTTACCTGATAAACCAGGACCAAGACACTCAAAATTCCCAGGATGAAGAGGATCCTAGTGATGCTAGGTTTGAAACCAACCATGAGACTGTTGAAAGTAGGCAACGATTGGCTAAGTTGGCAGCAGTTTTTCAACTGAAATCATTAATCATTTTCAAATGAATTATCAAAAATTATAGAAATACTTGTACTTTGGCAATGATTCCCACATTGAAAACGGATTCCAGGCGAATTTGAAGGGCGAGCATGAGGCAAAAATTAACGATATAAAAGACGACCAAGCCTTGCTCAACTTTGGCGGTCTTAGAAACTCGCCCCTGATGTAATGCTTGAAACGTAGCCAAATGTGATATCTCGGTGACAAATTCAAATTCCAAGATAGTCGTCAGCGTTGGAATACAAAATATGCAGAATTTTACGAGCTGAAAATAAGTATATTTTTTCTGTGAAATGGTATAATAACACTTTGAGTACCTTCAAGTAGTCTTTTTCTTCAAGACTGGCCAAATATGGTCCATGAAATAAAGAGAGATACTTGGTGATGAACAGCAGCATCAAGGATGTCAAGATCAAGACCGCCACGAAGAAGTTGGCAACGGCCAAGACCACCGAGGCCGCGGCCGCGATGGGAGCGGCGCACACCATGGCGTTCATGATGATCAGGTTGTTGGCGGTGACGAGACCGTAGGAGACGAGGCTAATACGGATGACCTCTCCGAGGATGGTCTGCATGCCGAGCGGCTTGTTTTCGTGATACTTCTTGACGACGATCGCGCAAAAGAACCCGACCAAGGCCGTCAAAATCGAGGTCATCGCAAAGAAGACGCAGTTTCTTTCCATATTGTCTCAATCGACTGAACCGAAATTCCCTAATTAATTTTAATTTTCAAGTACAAAGCAAGATCATTATATTTTGAAAGCTAAGGAAGTAAATACTTTAAGTGGGTTGAAATTATTTTAATAGTTGAAAACATCCTTATTTAATCTAATTGATTGCCGCATCCTTAAGCATAAAATACTAAAACTAAAAACTAAACGCAAAAAAGTACAGTTTTTTTACTTTTTTGGGGTTAAGAAACGCTTTTGTTTTACCAGGAAAATCTATGAAAAAAGATGGAAACATGAATCGTATTTTTTACGGTTGGATCGTGGCAAACAATATGGGACCTGTGTTTTGTTCTGCAATTCTGCATTTTCCATTTTGCTTTATACAAAAAAGTGATCTCACTAACGAATCCTTTTCTTCTGACAAAAGTGTTGTGCAAGCTGTTCAGATTATATCATACAAAAGATTTTTACGTGAAAAGGTGTCTAGGTCCGAAATGTGTCTGGCATTAACCTATCTTGCATTGATATTATCTTTGCCAGTTTTGCAATTTTAAATCTAAATTCTTTAAAAAAAGAAAACCACAACCTTACAAACACCAGAGACTATTGCACTTCGTGTAATTAAGCAGTATTTGAAATATTAGCCTCCTTTTCACGATTCCAATTATTTGTTTTTGTGTGAAATGATGACAAACGGCTTGAGTGGATTTTGTAGACATGTTTAAATAAAATTGGTTACTTTGATTCTGCAAATTTTTGCAAGGTTTTATAGTAACTGCTTCAATTGAAAGGTAAATGGTAGCATTTACAATTTTATTGTGGTTAATTTGAATGCTCATGCATAGTTGCACATCAACGGCCAACCACAAGTTTTTTTTCCGCGCGCAACTCTTTACACTTTGCAATGAATTGCAAGTAGTCTCCTCTATGTGATAAAGGAACTTGCACTGATAAATTTCGTGATGAAAAGTCTTCAAGTCATCCTGGTGATTGCAATAGGTAAGATGCCTTGTCCATTTTCACAGAAAATCATAGAATTAAGTACTCGTATATTCTCTTTATGTTACATAATTGAATGGCATAAGTGACAATTAACTTCTGGATTGTTGACCCTTGTTTGAACTTGGCTTGATTTTCTCAGATGATTTGTCGACATTTCCTTTGACCACTTGGACCACAGCCTTCTTGGTTTCATACAGATAAATCCCGGTCAATAAGCAGCACATGCTCATGATAATATAGACGGTGAATTCGAATTTGTCCGGGAACATGTAGCTAAAAACATTTAATTAAAAAAAGGGAAAAAATAGATTTGAAATGGTGATCTTACCTGCTGACAATTGCCGTTAAGATGTTGGCGACAGATCCAGTGTATTCTTTGACAATGTTGTCCAAGTACTTCAGGATGGACGCGACAGCGAGACCGCCAAGAGATGAGAATGACATTGCGACAACCAGTAAGATTTGAATGAAACTATCGAGGGCTTTGACGTCCATGAAGAAGTTCACGAAGGAGTAAGTGGGGTTGGTGATAAAGTGGACGATTCCGGCCACGATGGCGCCGTAAAAGTAGAGCCAAAATTGCTGATCGAGAAAGGTCTCTCCCTTGACCGATCCGCTCTTGAACAACTGTTCAGTGTAGACCGCGGCTCCCACTAGAATAACGGCAAGATTTAGGATTTTAAATTCAAGAATTGATTCTTAGGTATATTTTAAGTACCTGAATTGCAAGATGCCACCAAAGCTAGTACAAGAGCAGTTAGTGGTACAGCGTTGACAGAACTGCTGACATCGGATATATCACCGATGGACTCTGTAGCATTGGCAGATCTTGAGTTCCGAGCCAGGACTTTTAAAATATCTGGAGTCTTGGCAATGGCAATGCTGACGACAATCAGAAAGGCTCCAGCGAATTGCCAAAGAGTCAGATGCCTCTTGAGGATAAACTGTCAAGAAAAAGAGAATTGAATTTTTAAATTTTTAAAGGCTTGTTTTGAAATCACCTTGTAACAAGAAGCTGTCACGACAGTCCTGATTGAGCAAAGGATCAACCAGATCGGAGGTGGGACCAAAGTTAATCCGGCATAGTAAATGTTGTTGTTCACGGCATACAAGACACTTGGCAGCAGAAATCTCAAGGATGATTTCAAAGATTGCAACGAGAAGGAGGGGATTTTTCCTGAAAAATAGAAATGTTTTAGCTTCAGTTGATTAAATGAATTTTGATTTTACCTTTGGCTCTGAATATGGTCGCCACCAGTTTGATGATCTCGTTGAAAACAACGATAATGGTCTGGGGCACGGGATATTTTCCGTGCAGGAAATACTGGAGCGAGTAGTTAGAGGTCTGCTTGGTGACCTCGCAGACAATCTGGGTGAGGACAATGCTGAATCCAACGAGCGTGAACAGGCCCGTTTTCTTGGGGGGTGCAGGACCGGGTATCGGGGTGGCCTTTGGGAGTTCAGGGGACAAGAGCGGTTCATTGTCATCCTCAGTATCCCTGCAAAAGCCAATTTAAGAATATTCAGGCAAATAATTCCCGAATTATACTCACCCAGGGGAGGCCCCGGCGGGCATGTTTTTCCTCTGTCGCACTACCATTGGGCGCTGCTTCTCAGTTTTCTTTTGATCAACCGGAAATGCCTGGAAAACATGGGTGGTCAATGAATTTAACAATCTTGAAGCTAGCAACGAGAACATGCTTTTAAATTCGCAGAAGTGACACTGTGCCAACCATATGCATTCAAATGTGAAATCATCTGTCCTTTTTGACGAACATTTGTGCGAAAAGCTAGGTGGTACAATGCCACCTATTTTACAACCTTGTGCAGCTAAAAATAGGCTGTAGTTGCACAATCAAAAAAAATTATAGGAATGCACGGCTAAATGATAGCAAATTAATTAAACTAAAACGGCTAAATTACCTGCTCATTTTACGATCCCAAAATCTGAACGAGACGCATTTTTGACGTTGAAAATAAATGTGACGTCAAACAAAAATCAAACAATGTACTTGAACAGAGACACAGGAAAACACGCTAATTTTTAGAGAAACTTTAAAAACCTTTTAAAATGAAATGGAAGCAACAGAAAGAACCACTTTTACCTGTTGGCCTGATTGCAAGGCAAACCGGGAGCAATCACCTCAGTGACCAAAACAAATCGGAAACCAAATGAATGTTAACTTCACGCAACCTTTCAATACTCATTTACAGGTGGATCACTTGCAAACTCCTCATACATTCCTTGGAACAACGATGTCCCATGGTGTCAGGGCAACTCCCTGGGATTTCTGGATCCGCCCAGGAAGACCCTGACCGGGCTGGTTTCAGTACCAGGATCAGGCAACACTTGGCTTCGTTATCTCCTCCAGACGGCGACTGGCCTGCTCACAGGCTCTGAATATGACTGGGGCGACAATGACACTGTCAGGGCAAACCGGAAGTTGAACAATGGATTTCCGGCTGAGGGGATTGTCAATGGATCAGTGCTGGTGATCAAGTCCCACATGTTTGACAAGCCACAACGATCAAAAGTTGAGATTGTTTTTGACAATGTCATTGTCATCATCCGGGATCCAATTGAAGCTGCCCTGGCAGAGTTCAACAGGGACCAGTCAAAAAGCCAGCTTGGCCTGGCAGATACCAAGCGATTCCTGACAGTGGAGTGGCAGGATTTCTTGGGCAACTTCCTGGGAATCTGGGAAATGTTTCACAGAAAAGTCCTGGAATCTTTCAAGGCTGAAGACATTCATCTAGTGACATATGACAAACTAAAGAGCAATCCCATGATGGAATTGAAGTCTGTGGTCAAGTTCTTGAATCGGAAACCATTGTCAAATGACATTATCCAGTGTCTTGAACAAGAGCTGGACGGACCTTATAAGCGGAAGAAGCACATTGATCTCCATTGGATCAAGCAAAATTTGGACCCAGAATTATTGGAATTCGCTCTTGACTTGAAGAGAGATATTTATGAATCATTCCAGAGAAAACTGGTCTATATTTGACAATCAGTAATATATCATGTATGTGTAAAAATGCAAACTTTGGACTAGACCTTGTTTTACTGTGCGTCATGCGTGCCATTTTAATTGCCAACGATGGACAATGCCTTAATGGCGTTAATGTTCTTGTCAAACTCATCCTTGAATTCTTGATCACTCTGGTAATTTGAACAATTGTTTGTCGAGACCAGATGAGTGAACAGTCTTGTGGATTCACCATAATAGTCGACCTGAGCTCGGATCAGGGCTTGCAAACACGGCTGGAAATAATCAACTCGCTTTTCATAAAATTGCGGAAGCTCAAGCAAAAGCAGTCGATTCTGACTCTCAAACTCATCCTTGGCTGAGAGGTGAGCTTTCTTAGCCTGCTCCACTTTCGAGGCGTTGGCAATTGTCTTCTCTTTGGCCAATTTTTCGTGTCTCGCTTGAGCTTTTTGACACTCGGATAACGCGACATCGCGTCGCTTCAGGGCGGCCGCGATCGACCCGAACTCGGCCGTCAGCTTTTTCATGGGCTCCACGACTGTTTTTTGACTCAACAAAGTCAAGTCTCCCGTGGCATGACCGAGTTGATACACGACAGATTGGTAGTTTTCGGCGATCTTTTTCAAATCGTCTGAGTGATTCGAGTATTCTCGACAGAGCGGCGAGTTGGTCAGATCCGATGCCATCTTCCGCTCCAGACGATGGAGGCTGTTGGCGCACTCTTCATGGCGACGAACTTCTTTGTAGAGCTTCTTGCAATGATCTTCGAGGTCGCGGAGATTCTGAAAGGCCAACTCGAGTTCGCGGTCTTCGCTGTGCGAGGCCAATCCTTGAGTCAGCTGAGGTTTCTGTGACAAGTATGGCTTTTTGAGCAGATCCTTCCAAGCCATTTTTGAACACTAGTTTTGTCCTGGTTTCATTCAAGGATTCAGAATCCTGAGTTTCTTGAAGGACATGTCAAAGAGCTGTCAAAATCGTTTTTGTTGATCAATACATCAACGCTACCAGACGGGGTTTTGCGGATTTCTTTTCTTCTCTTCTCTTTCTGCTGTTGGCCGATTTTGTAAAAATTTGACGTTTTCTTAGCTTCAACGAAATCAACGATGGGCATTGATAACAAAATGTAAGGTGAACAATAGGGAAAAATTATCGTCAAGAAGCTGGTATATTGATTTCAAAACTGTAAATTAGCTAAATCTCAAAGGAATAAAAAAATTCTAATCTGGCTTCAAGTTCTTATGTAGGCTTAAAGTGAGTTTTACTTAGAACAGCAATCGAATGAAGAGTCGAGATTGGCTTGCATTTGCTACATCATTGAAAATTGCCAGCAAGTTTGTTGACAAAGCAGAATTTTCAATTTTGGAAAAATTCAAAGAATTTTGAACTTGAGTTTCAAGTAAAAGGCAACATTTTACAACAGATTTGAGACGATTGGTTGGTCGGGAGAATCGCGGAGCGATGTCGGCCTCCGAACAGATGCGAGCCATGCTCGACCAGCTCATGGGGACGGCCCGAAACGGTAAGAAACTTGACTCTTTTTCCAATGATTTTTTGACGCGAAGCAAAGATTTCCTTTTTTGATTTCTAATTTTCTCGCAAGAAAAGTTAAAAGATTAGGATCTTTCGTTTCTTTGAGTCGATCTCAACACCGAACACTCGGGTTTGAGGCCGGCTCATCGACTTTCGATCAAAGTTTTGAAGTTTGATTTTCCCGTTGCGATATATTGTATAATTGTGTAAAGGTAAACTGGTGAACCAGAAGCAGCGTTTGCTGATCTCCAGGCCGGGCTAAGATATGGATGACGCACCCGTACGTACCACTTTATACTCTTTACTCTTTTCCTTTTCCATTTTCGATTTGAAAACGAGCAAAATGCAAAGCAAACAAAGTTGAATGAAATGCTGCTTTTGCCCTGGTAAGTTGGGCAATCGTGAGCCATTATAAAAAGTCTCCAAAAAGTAACCCGGCGTCCATGAGTCTCGGCACTGTCAAGCAAAGTCAGGTTTTGGTGAGTCGAAACAACCCATACATTTATTGATCATAACATATTTCCATTTATCATACGTGTCCTGTCAACAGTTTTGAACTATATAGCCATTGCTGGCTGGCATTTCCATTTTAAAGAAAAGCAACAATTCAGAGCCAAAAGAAACGTTTGCATCGACTTCGGTTCTAATAAAGTTTATATTTTTCAGGACCGGACGCCAGTGCGAGCGGGGTCAAATTCACCGATCACGATGTCTGCAAGTCGTTTCTCTACGGTTGCTGTCCCCACGAGATCCTGGCTTCAACGGTAAATAACTGATCAAAGTAGTTGAATTCAAACCAATAATCGATCATTTTTTTCCAGAGGATGGACTTGGGCGAGTGTCCGAAAACGCACGATCTGGCTTTGAGAGCTGACTACCAGGCGGCAGCGAACAACAAAGATTACTTTTATGACGTTGAGGTGCGACTTTCAAGTGTTTTGATTTTTACAATTTAATGCAATGTTTGATTTTCAGGCCACCGAGCATCTCAATGCTTTTATCCAAGATTGCGATCGGAGGACAGAGTTGGCCAAGAAAAGGCTGGCTGAGACCCAAGCCGAACTGTCGGCGGAGGTATCCTCTAAGGCAGAAAAAGTCCACGAGCTCGCGGAGAGCATTGGCAAGAAACTGGCTCAAGCTGAACAAGCCGGAGCCGAAGGCAAGGTCGAGGAGAGCATGAAGTTCATGGAGGAAGTCGAGGACATCCGGAAGAAAAAGATGTCGGCCGAGCTCGAGTACCGAAATTCTATGCCGGCCTCATCGTATCAACAACAGAAACTCCGCGTTTGCGAAGTGTGCTCGGCATATCTTGGAATCCACGACAATGATCGCCGACTGGCCGATCATTTTGGCGGCAAGCTCCATTTGGGCTTCATCAAGATTCGCGAGAAGCTGGACGCTCTCCTGGTAAGAATTCAAAACTTTTTGTCGCAAAAAATATTTCAAAAAAATAACATTTTTTGTCAAGGTGGGACATTTTTTTCGAAAAGTGCTCTTTTTATATTTTTTTTCTCAATAACAGAAAACATGGAATGCCCAGTTTCACGACTTTTTTCAGAAAAAAATATTAAATGCAAAATAATTACTCGATGGAATTTTTTCGACAGATATTATGAAAAACATGTTTTTGGATTTTTTGTCTCCGTGAAGTGAGAATTATTTTTAGACTGCCCAATTTCACGATTTTTTTGCAAAAAAAATATTGCGAGAATATTTCTCTGGATTTTTTTATTAAAAATCCTTTTTCATGGTTGATTTTTCATTTCGCAGAAAAATTACGAGGATCGAAAAACAAAGCGAAGGGAGGTAAGGATTCGGGATGGCCTTCCTCCGACCGGAGTTTCCGACTACGCCTTCGAAGGTCGCGGGGGCCTCAACGACGTCGCTCGTGAGCGCGAACGCGAGGCCGAACGCGATCGTCGTCGTCGATCAAGATCAAGGTAAGTAAAAAATCTAAAAAAAGTCATGAAATGTTGCTTGATATTTTGTCGTTATTCCCAGGGACAGGGACCGTTATCGCCGTCGTAGATCGCGCTCCAGATCACGGTCAAGAGATCGTGATCGTGATCGCGACAGGCATCGCCATCGTAAGCATCGTCGCCGATCTCGATCCAGATCCAGAGATCGCGATCGCGATCGTCGCCGCCGATCCCGCTCAAGATCACGCGATCGCGATCGCCGCCGGCACCGATCGAGGTCGAGATCCGGCAGCCGCGAGCCCGACTCCACCGTGGAAAACAGAGATTAAAACACCCCCGCCATCATTGTATTTGCGAAGCATGACAAACTTACTAAAGGAGCTAAGTTCTACAAGTTATCTATTTTTTTTTCTTTCCAACCATTAAGCAGCGATAATCATGTCCCTTAAAATTGCACATGCATACAATCGTTGAAAACGAAATACAAGTTTGCCCTGTATCCGAAACTGCTTTCATTTCATTTCGACGTAGCTTTCTTTGCTAAGATGGCTACCGATCGTTTGGTAGAGAAACTCATATTGTGCTTTGGACTGTACCAAATGTCTCCTGGATTTTCTGAGATCCAGAACGATGTCGAAAATGTTGATGGAGTCAAGTTTGTCATTGGTGATCTTGGATAAAATCATTAAAATCGCCAGGAAAACTCCACTCATACCGCCTCCTCCGGAAGAGCAGTGAACTAGCAATTGGGATGGCTTGAGCTCCAGGATCTCGTGACAAAGCTTGATCAAGGATTCTGAAGTCTTGGGCAACCCTGATTCAGTCCAATTCGTCATATGATATTGCCACAGGCTGACGACTGGTTTTTGCTCGCTTGTAAATTCAAGTTTCCGCTTGATAACATCCGAAATGGAGAATGGCAGCTCGAGGCTGAGCTTTGACCTCCAGATTTCAGTTAAATCTTTCGTTTCCTGTCCATTTTGTGGCCAATAATCATTGCTAGATTTTGCCAAGTTGCCTAGAAAAAATGATTGTGATGTCAGTACATGGCGACATTTTATTTTTTACCTTGGGATAGGGTGACTATACAGTCAACTTTTTGCTCCAAGCACATTTGCAAAAAGTGGGGCATTGTTTTCAGAGACGGATCTTGCGTGACTATGATCATATTCTCCTCGGATCCAGTTTTGTTATCAGCGACGAAAGAAGCATTCACATAATCACACTTTCTAATTGCCTCTTTAAGTTTTACTCTGTTTTTGTCATAAGGAACGACATGTCCAAACCTAGAGAAAATCGTTAACATGGTTAGAGTTTCTCTTCTGATTACTCTATCATACCTGTTGAAGATGTTCCATGTTTTTGCAAAGTCTTTGGAGAATTTGAGGACATGATCGCGAGTGTCGATATGCTCCAGTAATAAAAATTCATCTTGGCCGGGTACTTGTCCATTTTGGACAAGTTTTGGCAGTTCGGACAATCGGACTGTCCACCGCTCCGAACCACAATCAACTATGTGAAGTGCAGTGGTTGTGCTGTAAAAGCTTTCCGTCTTTGCTTTCACAGATTTTTTGTTTTCCCCTCCACCAGATATTTTCGACCTCAAGCTCCAAATGGCCAGAAACAAGCAGATGCCAAGCAAGGCCAATATTAGAAAAGTTGCCAGAGTGATTGCAATAACCTCTTCGTTGCCGTTTTCGATGTTGTCATCATCAAGGATGCAATTTGATGATCCAAAAACTGCACCTTTTTCTTTGCAAGCGTAAATCGTGCTGTTGGATTTAAGATAGCAATGACCGTTGGAGAGGGAGAAAAATCTGCAATTCGGGGTGGTCTTGCAAAATTCTCGACAAGTCTTGAGCTGATCTTGGGCATTGGATGAGTTGTTGGTCAATTTCTGAGAAACACCGAATCCTCTTCCCAACTTGTATCCAAAATTGCAGTCTGTGCTTGAAGATCCGTTGTAGGTAAGAATGGAGTCTTTGCACCATCTTGGAATCACCAAAATTTGTTCTGTATGGTTATCGAGATCAAATTCACTCTTGGAAATGCCAAGACTAATAGTCCAAAATCCGTCATCTAAAATAGATTATGTCGATGAAAACTCTTGATAAACTGCGCATAATTAGATACCTTCGATCGAAAAATCCGTGAACATCAAGGAGCATTTTTTAGGATCGACTAGAAATGATTCTCCTTGGCCAACATGTCCAAGATGGCCATCTTCCGAGCGGGTTAAAAATCTGGAGCTCAAGGATGAGTCTGACTCGAGTTGGATCTCGGCCATATCCCGGTCGTAAATAATGGAGAATTCCTTGGAATCTTTGCTCATGGAGCACTTGGTGATAACGCCATCGGCGTCCGGGATGACACAGATGATCTTGAACACTTCTGTCTTGACAACTTTGTCTGGGTACTTGATTTGCAGGACATCAGTAGAAAATTGGCACAGGTCAGCATCTGCTGAACAAAAAGTCAAGGACCAAAGTAAAACGAAAATCAGCAACATTTTCACTAAGAGCACTAAAATAAAGTGGCAAAGGACTTTGATAACGATTCAACTCAGGAAGTGCGATGATGTGATGATTTAAGAAAAACATTGTTATGAATTTTCTTTATTAAATTGATGCTGATTATACAAGGGGAAGAAGAATTTGGAAAATAATATTTTAGGGCGAGTCGTCCTCGATCGCCATCCTCAGCTTTTGAAGGTCTCTTGACGGGGTCGAGGCCGTGGAGGCCATCCTCAGCGTGTGAAGGTCCCTCGATGGTGTCGACGACAGGCGACCTTCAGAAGGCTGAGGCATTGGCACGATCGGCGAGATCATGGACGACACCGCTCTCTTGATGCGTCTCGACGTCGGAGTTTTGAAGCTGAACGCCCGATTGACCTAGAAAAGCAAATCATTTTGAATTTACCAGTTTCCCGAGGTTTTTTCTTATTTTTGGCATGCGCGCACTGCGTGCGCGCATGCTTTAGAAAGCACTTTTTTCCGCCTCACCTCACCTCACCTCACCTCACCACACCTCACCTCCCATACTTTTGTGAAAATATTTAGAACCGCTGGGCCGATCATGCTGAAACTTTGCATGGTCATTGCCCTTAGTTAGGCGCATCTTTTGGTAGCGGTTAATACCGGATCCGCTAGCGGTTATAGCGGTTAATAACGGTTTTAGACCGTACACACTTTTTTAAATATATTTTGAACCACTGCACCGATCGGGCTCAAATTTTGCATGGTTGTTGCCGCCGGCTAAGCCAACATTTTTTATAACCGCTAGTACCGGATCCGCCAACGGTAACTAGCGGTTATTAGCGGATTTGTTAAAAACTGACCTCTCCTTATATGGACACAACAAAAATTAACCTCTTCTTATTAGGACACCGCCTACTAACTATACCAATATTTGTGATCTTTCTATAACGGTTACAATACAAATGGGTCTACCAACGGTATTCAGCGGTTATTAACGGATTTTTAGAAAGGAAGATATAGGCGGGATCTTGCAGCAATCTAAAAAGAAACTCAAGCAGCCTCTAACCGTAACAGGCGCATGCCTCTGACTGTAACAGTCTTGTTT
>JAAUYL010065275.1_pt1 | contig 32025 bp, 23 predicted proteins | sample 7278011 | NCBI WGS metagenome assembly JAAUYL01 (sample SAMN14350225, study PRJNA611818) | marine sediment metagenome | isolation source: surface marine sediment (1.8m) | place: French Polynesia: Moorea | collected 2018-08
ACTCATTACCTTTTAATAGCAAATACAAATATAGTCATTAACCCTATACCTATATTAGAAAAGCAAGTTAACCACTAATATTCTTTTGTTGGAGTTGTATTTTGATAATCTTGATGAAAACTTAAAATCAATACAAAAAGAATAAAAGATAATAATAAAAATATTCCTGGGTTGCGATAATTATTAGGAGAAATATTAGATTAAAATAATAATGTTAAACCTCCAGAAATAGAAGACAAAGTAAGTTCAATTCCCCAGAAAAAATCTTGCCTTTGCCAACCGCTGCCTCTTGCTAATTTTTTAGCGATAGAACCTATAAGTACAACCACTAAAGGAATCAATAGTGCATTAAACAAGAGACTTAAATTAATATTTTCAGTATTTTCTATCTTAATTATCTTGACAAAATAATCTTTCTCTCTTTTATTATTAAAATTAACTATTCTAGTTATTTTAGTTCATTCATTGAAAATTTTAAAACTTTTCCAATTATTTATATCATGTCCGGATTAAGAGCGCGAGCCAAAAAAAAATTCTCCCTTCTAAACTTTTCTTCTCTTCTGCCTTCCTTCCTACAAAGTGTAATACCAAATTCACGCATAGGTAGTTACAGTAAAATGATGACAAAAGTGTTAGTAAATTTACTGCCGACGTAGAGGGTAAAAATTAAATTATTTCTTAGGGACAAAAAACAAATTTCTATAGTTATAAAACTATTTTTAGTCAATCGTGGAACAGTTTTACTCTCAGAAAAAATAAATATTATAAATTATTACCGACTGAGTTCCCCTCCAGGGAGGGGTTAGGGGTGGGTTGACTCCTAAAAACAGAGCCACTGTAGCAATATTTGATGAAATTGGTATAAGTATTCAATGCAATTATAGCACTACAAAAAAGTCTGAGAAAATTGATAAAATTAAAATCATTTACAGCCAATAGTTTTGACTTCAGCTAATAGCTGAATGCTATCCAGCAACAACCCTCCGAATCGTCCCCCTACTTCTTATACCGTTTCACGGAAGTTATAAGTCAAAAGTCAAAAGTCATACATTATGATTTTATAAGCTGAAAACTTTGATGCTACAGTAATTTCAGGAAATTATTTAACTTTTCAAGTTAAAAACTATTTGTGACATCTTTAAAGTGAATTAGTATTAGCTTTATAAAGCGCAGCATCCGCTTTTTTGTAGTAGTTAATATCTGGGTTACTCACCCGTTACTGATACTATTTCTAACAAACATTTATCAATTTGGGATTTTAATAGATGAGATTCTCAAAAAAATTGGGTCATTTACCCCGCCTTTTGAGGCGAAATGTTTTTGGAGAGTTGCTCAAAATCTCCGTTACACAAACAACTTCTGAGTTCTGAGTTCTGAGTTCTGACTTCGTTAAACTGGCACACATCTAGCTACAACGAGGGTATCTGGCCATTAGCCAAGCGATCGCTACCTTGTCCAAATTAAGAAACCAAATTCAAAATCCAAAAATCATGTCATAAATAACTTTTATTTAGGAAGTAATAGCCGGAAATTATTGCCAGTTAAAGTTTTCAGCTCATACAGTCAAAAATATTGACTTTTGACTTTTGACTTTTAACTTTCGCGAAAGGGTATAAGTGACAATTATATGGCAACCTGAAAGATAGAAAACAATAGACTACTGAGCCGTTCGCTACAGAAAAATAACGATATATTATGCAAACCCTGGCAAACCCAACTAAAACTCCTATAAACCAACCAGCCTTTGACACCACTATCCATCGGCGAAAAACTCGTTCGGTCAAAGTAGGTGACATAACCATCGGTGGTGGTCATCCAGTCGTTGTCCAGTCAATGATCAATGAAGATACCCTTGACATTGACGGTTCCGTAGCTGCTATTCGACGTTTACATCAAATAGGCTGCGAAATTGTCCGTGTTACTGTTCCTAGTATGGCCCATGCTAAATCTCTGGCAGATATCAAACAGAAATTAGCAGAAACCTACAAACCGGTACCACTGGTTGCCGACGTTCATCATAACGGCATGAAAATAGCCCTGGAAGTGGCAAAACACGTTGATAAAGTCCGAATTAATCCTGGTTTATATGTATTTGAAAAGCCACAAACTGGCAGAAATGAATATACCCAAGCAGAATTTGAAGAAATAGGTAATAAAATTCGCCAAACCCTAGAACCCTTGGTAGTCTCTCTGAGAGACCAAAACAAAGCCATGCGCATTGGAGTTAATCATGGCTCCTTGGCTGAAAGGATGCTGTTTACTTATGGGGATACCCCAGAAGGTATGGTAGAGTCTGCCCTAGAATTTCTCAAAATTTGTGAATCTTTAGACTACTATAATCTGGTAATTTCTCTGAAAGCTTCACGGGTGCCAGTAATGCTCGCTGCTTATCGGTTGATGGTCAAGCGGATGGATGAACTAGGTATGGCCTACCCCCTACATTTAGGTGTGACCGAAGCGGGGGATGGAGAGTATGGTCGAATTAAGTCTACTGCTGGTATTGGCACACTTTTAGCAGAAGGAATAGGAGATACAATTCGTGTATCTTTAACTGAAGCACCCGAAAAAGAGATTCCAGTTTGTTATGGTATTCTCCAAGCCTTGGGTCTGCGGAAAACAATGGTAGAATATGTAGCTTGTCCCTCCTGTGGTCGTACTTTATTCAATCTTGAGGATGTTCTGCATCAAGTGCGGGAAGCAACAAAACACCTAACAGGATTGGATATTGCAGTTATGGGTTGTATTGTTAATGGTCCAGGAGAAATGGCTGATGCAGATTATGGTTATGTAGGTAAGCAAGCTGGTTATATCTCATTATATCGTGGGCGGGAAGAAATAAAGAAAGTCCCCGAATCTCAAGGAGTGGAAGAATTAATTAATTTAATTAAAGCTGATGGGCGTTGGGTTGAACCCTAGTTTATAATTGAGATGTTTATGGTGGGAGTGTATTTTTACTGCACTCCTAAATTAATTATCTAATAGATTAAGCTAAACTTTTAATCCTATCAGTTATCCGAAATCTAAATAGGTTAGTTTGGATACAGATAACATGACAATTTATTAGTTTTATTGAGTCTGATAAAAGGTTGTAATTGATATTTTGATATTTATATAGCAATCCGCGCATAGGTTGCGGGTAATCAAAAAGTCAATAAAAAAACTGAAATTCTTACCAGTTAAGAGTTAATTGTTTCCTGTTCCCTAAAAAGCAGTAATATTTTTGACAGGAAGAAAATAGGATTGCTATAATGAGTTCGATATCATTTTCATTATTAAGAATTAGGGTTTGTTCAAGAAAGGGTTTGTTAAATGAAAATTAAATCCTTTATTTACTATAGTTAGAAACTGTCTGTCTTAACCTACCGATATTAAGCATTCTATATCCTATATCCTATATCTCTTATATCTCTTAATCTTTAGTTTGGTCGAGAGTCTCTAAATATAAATAAGCAGGGAAACAAAATTAATTACACATTTTAGAGGATAAAACCTTGGCTATATAGGCATTATTTGTATAAATAATTCTGTGCAGGTGCTTAGTATAGTTTAGATAGTTAAAACAAAAATTCAATAACTTGAAAAACAAATCATAATTTTAGATACCTAAAACAAAGTTGAAAACAACTAAACCAAATTAAGATAATCAGGATAGGAAAAAAATCAACTCACGACTCACAGAGAAACCAGGCGATTCGAGGAAATTTCACACCCATAGCGGAAAACAATAATTAGGGCTATAAACCAGGTTTCTTGTTTGGGTCGTAAATCCTGAAATTGTCAAATTTCTATCCCCTAATATTTATCAATAGATTATTAGAATAGAAATATGACTTGAAACTTACCGAACAGGGTAACTCTGGGCAATAGTTATCAGACAGTGCCGTAAAACCCTCGTCTTTTAAGCGAGGGATATAAGGCACGAAGCGTTCAGCCAAGCTAACTTTAGTTAGCCCCAAACATGGTATAATTATAACTGTTAAACGATAAAAAAATGTACGGTTGTCAGCAAGTTTTAGTAAGTCATTATTTTGACTTAAAGAATATCTTAACTTTCTTGTGTAGTGAATCCCAAAAGCTTACTAATATTAATATGGGGATATATTATGCTAGGCAACTATACTTTAAAGCCCAAAAAATAATTGGGAAATTTGATTTAATTGAGCAATACAAAACCAATTATCACTACAAGGTTTTACATTCTCAAGCAGCCCAACAAATACTAATAAGTGTAGGAGAGTCTTTTAAGTCATACAAAAAATTGGTCGAAGCTTACTTGAAAGGGGAGGCAACCGACAAACCAAGAATTCTTAACTACACAAAGAAAGGAGGATTAGCTACACTTAGCTACCCCAAGCAAGCACTAAAATTAAAAGGCAATCAAGTAAGAGTGCCATTGGGTAAGACTTGTAAGGGTTGGTTTGGACTAGATAGCTTCTATATTCCGATGCCATCCAATCTTAACTTTGCAGACATTAAGGAATTAAGAATACTACCTAGGAACATTTGTTTCTACTTTGAGTTTGTCTATAAAAAAGAGACTAAAAAAGTAGAATTAAATGCTAACAATGTTCTAGGGATTGACCCGGGCTTAAATAATTGGCTAACTTGTTTATCAAATGTTGAAACTAGCTTGATTGTTGATGGGAAACACATCAAGTCAATGAATCGTTGGTATAACAAGCAAGTATCTACTATTAAAGAGAAGAAACCACAAGGGTTTTGGAACAATAAATTAGCTTTTATAACAGAAAAACGTAATAGACAGATGCGTGATGGCATCAACAAAGCAGCAAGAATAGTAATGAATCATTGCCTAGAAAATAATATCGGTACTATCGTTTTTGGTTGGAACAAACGCAACAAAGATTCAATCAATATTGGCCAAAAAAATAATTCTGAGTTCGTACCTATCCCCACAGCACGACTCAAAGACAGAATTGCTCAATTGTGCGAGCAATATGGAATTCAGTTTGTTGAAACTGAAGAATCCTATACCAGTAAAGCTAGTTTTTTAGATGGTGAGTATCTGCCAACAATAGGTGAAAAACCCCAGGATTGGAAACCGTCGGGAAGAAGAACTAAGCGCGGTCTGTATCGTGTTGGATACGGACAATGGTATTTAAACGCTGAGTGTAATGGTGCAGCCAACATATTAAGAAAAGTAAGCAGAACGCTAGGCTTAGACCTTAGCCGACTGTCTAGGGGAATTTTGACCTTTCCCCACAGAATTAAACTGTGGTCAGTTAATCGGAAAACACGGAAAGAAGCGTCTTTAGACCTTCTTGAAGTATCCGCTTAGAATCCTCCGTCATTTATGCGGAGGAGTGGTCAAATATGCTAAATTGGATATAGCTATTGATGTAGTAATTATTGTTTGACATACCCCCGACGTTGCACTTACGGGACAACACGGGATTCTTCAGCCTGAAAAATTTGGTCGCTGTTTATACAGAGGTGATGTCCTCCCCCTGTGTTGATAATAATATATATATCATATTCTGGCTTTCATCCCGATGCTGAATTGAAAATTACAGCGCGGGACTTCCCGCCAGAAAAGTTAAATAGGCAATCAGCAATAGCAGCCAGCAGTCAGCAGTAAACGTTTAGAAGGGGATTAACCCATCCTAGAACTTTCCGGTTTATAGGAACCGGAGATTTAAACCCAGAGCTGCTAAAAGCTAATAGCTAGTTAAATTCATTCAACAAACAAAATGGTTATAGCAAAACGTGGACTTATCCTTGGTGCAACAGCATTAATGTTAACAGGCGTCACAGTTATCGGCGCTGGTATTCATCTTTCTTCTCAAGCATCATTAAATAATAACAACCCTAAAGAATTAATCGACCAAGTTTGGCAGATTATTGATAAAACTTATGTAGATGGTACTTTCAATCAAGTAGACTGGAAAGCGACTCGCACTGAGTATCTCGATCAAACTTATGCCAGTGATGAACAAGCTTATGATGCAATTCGGGAAATGCTAGAAAAGTTAGGCGATCCTTACACCCGTTTCATGGACCCCGAAGAGTTTAAAAATATGCAAATAGACACTTCTGGGGAACTAACAGGTGTAGGTATTCAGCTAACCCAAGACCAGGATACAAAAAAATTGGTAGTAATTTCACCAATAGAAGATACTCCAGCTTTTGATGCGGGTATTCAAGCTAAAGATATTATTACTAAAATTAACGGTCAAAGCACTGAGGGAATGGATATTAATCAGGCAGTAAGTCTGATTCGTGGTCCAATTGGTAGTCAAGTAACTTTAACTATTAAACGAGAAAATCAGGAAATAGAGTTTCCTATTGTTCGGGCAAAAATTGAAATTCATCCTGTTAAGTATTCTCAGAAAGAAAGTTCTCTTGGTCAAGTTGGTTATATCCGCTTAAACCAATTTAGTGCGAATGCTGCTGGTGAGATGCGAGAGGCAATAGATGATTTGGAAACTCAGAATGTGTCTGGTTATATTCTAGATTTACGTTCTAATCCTGGTGGATTGCTATATGCTAGTATCGAAATTGCTAGGATGTGGCTAGATCGCGGAGATATTGTTTCTACAGTAAATCGTAATGGTGTCACGGATCGCCAGAAAGCTAATAATAGGTCTTTGACAGATAAGCCATTAGTTATTATGGTAGATGGAGGTTCTGCGAGTGCAAGTGAGATTCTTTCTGGTGCGCTGCAAGATAACAACCGAGCTAGATTAGTAGGTACTAAGACTTTTGGTAAAGGGTTAGTGCAGTCAGTACGCGGTGTTGGTAAAGGTGCAGGGTTAGCGGTGACGATCGCTAAATACTTTACTCCTAGTGGTCGTGATATTAACCATGAGGGAATTGTACCAGATGTGGAAATATCTTTGACAGATGCACAAAAAGAAAGTTTGCGGAAAAATCGCGACCAAATTGGTACTATTGAAGATCCTCAATACGCAAAAGCATTAGACATCTTGACTCAGGAAATTGCTGCTGTCCAAAATAAGAAAGCTCAGTTTGGCAACTAGAGCATTAACGAAGTCAGAAGTCAGAAATCAGAAGTTGTTTTTGTAACGGGGATTAGAGCAACTCTCCAAAAACATTTCGCTTTAAAAGGTTTGGTTGCGCGACCCAATTATTTTGATAAATTCAATTCATTATTGTGGCTTACACTTACCAGCTCTAATTAACCCTACACGACGGGTAATTGCTTCATCAACAGAATTAAATGGACCCCATATTTCTACAGTATAGGGGTCTTTTTTTTGTTCGACTTGTTCAGCAGCTAAAATTTCACAGATACCCTCTGGTTTCTTGATTATATAGAATTTTGGTGATGAGTCGCTCATAAAATTATCAAATTCAAAACATGGGATTTCAACAATTAATAATTAATAATTAATAATTAATAATTACCTCTTCTTATAACGGATAGGATTGGGTAAAAGGAATTTTTTTCTTTTCTTGGTCGATTGGATATGGCGTTTTGGCTGTCGCCGACATGAAAAGCGGAGCGGCTCTGCACTCTTCGGGAGACCTCGCCATCCCATCCTGACGGAATGCTCCGCTTTCCGACCGCTCTCTTGGTCGATTGGAGGCTAGCGAGGAGACCTCGCCATCCCATCCTTCGGAATGCTACGCTTTCCGACCGCTTTTTCTCCATGAATGGAGAGGCTTTATACCTTAATTTTTCGCTAAACTTTATGTTGTCATCTTTTCCCTTAGCTATAAGTTAGGTGGGCATAAATAAGCGTTAAAACTAAAAATCAGAAAATCAAGCTAGAAAATACTTTTTCAAAGGTTTTCACTGTTTTGAATCTTCGTAGCTATTTTACAAATAATTAAACCCAGCTATTTAGGAATAAGATTTGCTTTATCTATTACTTCCAGCAGTAAAGCAGAAAAACAAGTATCAAGTCAAGATATTAACCAAACTGCCCAGATTTTAGAAAAAAATAGAAGAGTACAACCGACTTAACCAACCTCCGGCAAAATCTCAACCCTTTGCAAACTTAAACCAGGAAACTATAACCACAGTTAAACAGACAAATAACAACATTTTAGGACAAATAGAACAATAGACATCTGGTGATAATTAAAAATTAAATCAATTATCGTCCAGAAATCATTAATTCTTTCCCCCTACTCCCTACTCCCTCTTTTCCGGAGTGGTCTAATATAATCAACTCACAACCTTCAGAAATATCTCCCTTCTTAGAGCAACTTAATTCTGTCAATCAACTTAGTAATGTTCTACCTCATATGGGTAATTGTTACTAGAAGTACCCAGAGATTCTAATACTGAAACTGGCAAAAAAAACAATAAACCTCTCCAGAAAATAAACTTGCTCTTTATTTAAGACAAGCTAGAGTTGTAAAATTAACTCTCCGAAATCATTTTTTGTATCTTTTTCGTGACAATATATTCCCTGTTAAGTGTTAAGTGTTAAGTGTTAAGTGTTCCCTACTAGCCGCAAAAAATCTATATCTTTTTCACGCCTATGTCTAATAAACTGCATATTCTGATTATTTAATGATGAGCATTTTTGCCAACTATTTTTCTCCACAAAACAAGTCACACATGAGCAATGGAAATAATCATTAGAAGAAAAGTTTTAATAGTGTCATTTGCGTATTAAAATCATAATGCTTTTCTTAGGATCAATAAAATTATCAAATTAAAAATATGGGACCTAAACTTTATGATGTTGTAATTTTTCCCTTACTTTTAGGAATGGGATTGGTCTTATCTACTGCACCTAGCAGTAAAGCTCAGAAGCAAGTATCAAATCAAGTTATTGACGAAACTGCCCATATTTTAGAAAAAATAGAGGAGTACAACCCACTCAACCAACCACCGCCAAAATCTCAACCACTTGCCAACTCAAACCAGGAAACCTCCACAGTCAAGGAGCAAACTAACGATACTTTAGGACAAATAGAACAATATAATCAACTTGACCAACCTTCGGAAATATCTCCCTCCTTAGAACGAGTTAACTCTGTCAATCAACTTAGTGATGTTCTACCCACAGATTGGGCTTACAGTGCCCTCCAAGGATTAGCAGAACGTTATGGTTGTCTATTGGCCGCCCCAAATGCTACATTTGGTGGCAATAGAGCCGTCAGTCGTTACGAATTTGCAGCAAATATTAACGAATGTTTACAAGTTATTCAAAGTCTGATTGCAGAATTCGATGAAGGTTATATTTCCCAAGAAGATTTAGCAAAAAGCCAACGATTACAAGAAGATTTTGCCATAGAAATAGCCAACCTTAAGTCCCGCCTCAATGCCCTGGAAACTAGGACAGACATTCTGGAAGCTAATCAGTTTTCTACCACAACTTTGCTAAAAGGGCAAGTCACTATGGCCTTGTATGACGCTTTTGGTAATGATGGTGAAGACGGTGCTACAGTAAGTGCTGATGACGTCCAGACAGCTTTTGGTCATGCCGTAACATTGAACTTCGATACTAGTTTTACAGGTCTAGACTTCCTGAGAACTAGGCTAAGAGTAGGAGATTTACCAGGATTGAATACAGAGACAGCTCATACTTTCTTAAACGCAGGTTCTCCACCTGACGACGTAGCAAGACTCACGGAAGTATACTATATTTTTCCCCTCAACACAAAAATGAGTGTTTATATTGGAGCTGCTGGACTTGACTTTGATTTAATGGCTCCTGCACTTAATCCTAAACTAATCAGTGGTAATACAGGAAGTCTTGCCTTGTACCCTGCTTATAACCCCACCATCTACATTCAAGTAGGGGGCGCTGGTTTGGGTTATAGTTATCAAATTAACGAAAATTTTAGGTTAGATGTAGCTTATCTTGGAGGTAGTCCTGGTGGTGGTACAGGAAGAGTGAACGATCCAAGAGAGGGTGGTGGAATTTTTAACGGTACTCATAGTGCTTATGCTCAGTTAACAGTCTCACCAAACCTAAATTTTGATTTTTCTTTTGCTTATGTAAGAGCATATTATACAGCAGATTTAGTTAACGTATCAGGTTTTACAGGTAGTAGAAATGCTCAACGACCTTTTGGCAGAGTGGCAACTTCAGCAGACCATTTTGGATTCCAAACTAGCTATCGCTGGGCACCTTTTACTTTTTCTGGTTGGGTTGGTTATAGTAATGCTGAAGCAGAAGCAGGCGATCGCGAAGGGGATGAAGCAGATATTTGGCATTGGGCAGTGACAGTAGCTATAGATGACTTAGTATTTGAAAATGGAATGTTAGGTCTTTCGGTTGGTCAACAACCAAAAGTAACAGATATTGATGGTGGAGAAGACGATCCAGATACTTCTATACAATTTCAAATTTTCTACAATTATAGAATTTCAAATAATATAGATATAACATCCGGTTTCTTTGTCGAAACACAACCAGAGCATGACGATCGAAATGACCCAATTACAGTATTTGTTACTCGAGCTACTTGGAGATTCTAATTATTATAAAGGAGGAAAAATGAATAGCAAACTAAAAATTTTGATTGCTTCATCCCTAGCATTCTTGGCGACTATTTTTCCACAAAAAATTAGTCAGGCACAAACAGAAGAAACAATCATTAGAAGAGAGATGATAATAGTAGGAATTAGAGAAGATGCCTATTGGTTTGGCTCCAGGAACGAGGATGGAAAACGGACAGGATATTGTAGAGATATTGCTTATGCTTTAGCTGAACGTCTCAGTGCCAATCAACTGGACCCGATCAGGGTAAGGTTAATTACATCAACTGTTCAAAGTCGTTGGGATTTAGTAACAAGTGGTAGGGTAGATTTAGAATGTGGTCCTAATACTATTAGTGCTGAACGTGAAGAAAAATATGGTGTGAATTTTTCTGCGCCTTTTTTTATCACAGCAACACAAGTTTTAGCTCAAAGAGGTAGGAAAGAAGAAGATGTGAATGCAGGTAATGCTATGGTTGGCGTAATTAGGAATACTAGCACTGAAATGGATCTAAAAAGCACTTATCCTGAAGAACAAATTGAGAATAAATTTTTAACTGAACAGCAAGGTATTAAAGCTTTGTTGGATGGTGAAATTAGTGGTTTTGCTAGTGATGGAACTCTGTTGTTAGGTATAGCGGAGACAATGAACTTTGATATGGAAAAAGATTACACTTTTATTACTATCAATCAGGAAAATGGTCGTCCATTTTGTGCGGGTTATGGGTTCATACTTCCTGGAGGAGAAGAAAATTCTAGTTGGCAAAGGTATGTTAATGATTTTCTTGCTAACAATAAAAAAGCTCAAAGAATTAGAAGAAAATGGTTGGTGGATGACTTAAGTGAAAATAGTCAGAGACTTTTAGATGCTTGTACTCAGGAAAGTTAGAAGTCAAAAGTCAAAAGTTAAAAGTTAAAAGTTAAAAGATTGAGTAGGGTGTGTTGGACGGCTAAAATATTCCAATAGTAGGGGCGGGTTCTGCGTTAAATTAATAAGTTTTCCCCTAAAATTTAGATAAACCCGCCCTCAATTAAATGAATATGATGCACTATTTTTAGCTGTGTCTATCCGCCACGGAAATTTTTTCTCTTAAGTGCATAGAGGTCAAAACCTGAGACAAAGAAATTAATAGAAGGGAAAAAATAAAACCCTGCGCACCATTTGAGATTTATCTACAGAAATTTTTGCTCTTAGGTGCATAGAGGTTAAAACCTGAGACAAAGAAATTAATAGAAGGGAAAAAAAGAAAATCCCTCTATGTCAACTTTGTATTTTTGACGGAATAATTATGAGTAAAATCAAACAAATATTGACGGGTATTGTGGCAGCCACCTCTGTGTGTGTATTGCCAAATCATTCAGTTAATGCAGCATCTCTGATTAATTTTGAACCTGTGGATGGTAAATTTCCTGATGGAAGTGTGGCTGTAGATAATATACCAATTTCAAATCAGTTCTCATCCTTGGGTGTAACTTTTGGCATTGACCGTAACCTGGATGGTTTACCCGATGCCGGACTTTTCCCCAGATTGGAAGCGGTTGGCTCTTCAGATTCTGTAATAGGTTTTATATCAACAAAAGGAGGAGGATTTGATACAGCTGCTCCTGGTTTTGAAGAGAGGTTAGGTAGTTTTTTCTTACGGGGAGTTGGTTCACTAGCTAATGGTGCTAATGGTGAATCTCTTCTAATTTCTTATACTTCTCCAACAAGAGCTGCATCGGGTGAAATTTGGGATATTGACGGTAATCCAGCAGGAATATTTGAACAATGGGAAGTTCAAGCACTAGGATCTGATTTATCCGCGATTGATACCATTGTTAGTCCTGCTGGTAATTCTGCTTTAGAATCTTCTCCTTGGTTTTGGTCTTTTGAGCGCCAACAAAAAGATATTCATGCCATTCGTCTAGTCTATACAGGAAATACAAGAAATGTCGGTCTATTTGGATTGGATAATTTTTCTCCACTGACAGTAGAAGGTTCCGAACCTGAACCTACTCCAGTTCCCGAACCAACTTCTGCAATAGGTTTATTAATATTTGGTGCTGTTGCTTATCGTTTGAGGAAAGGTTGATAATTTGTAGGGGCAAACGGCCGTTTTCCCCTACACCAGTAGGGTGCGTTAGACGGCCAAAATTTAAGTTGTGAAAGGTATTTAACAATCCGTCGTAACGCACCATATTTAGAATTTAGAAGTTAATGGCAATTTTTTCTATTAGGTGCATAGAAGTCAAAACCTGAGACAAAGATATTGGTAGAGGGGAAAAAGAAAATCTCTCTATGTCAACTTTGTATTTTTGACCGAATAATTATGACTCGAATCAAACAAATATTGACGGGTATTGTGGGAGCAGTAGTTTTAACTACTATTACTAAACCATCAAATGCAATTACCTTTACCATTGGGGGTACAACCGTTCCAGGGCAAGGTCAATTTTCCAGTTTGCCAGGAGTAACAACTATAGATTTTGAATCAGGTGCGCCGACATCTAGTCCTATCGTTTATTCTGCTCCTGGTTCTGACTTAAGAGTTATTTCAAGTAGTTTACCAAATCATTTTGCTCAGTATGGTGATAATTTTACAAAATATCTAAGAGTCGGCCCCTTGGGCAATACTTTGAGGAGTAATCCAGTTACAATTAGCTCTAACAAAAAACTTGATTATTTTGGTATGTATTGGGGGTCAATAGACCTTAACAATAGCATTGCTTTCTACCAAGAAAATCAGCTACTTGCATCTTTTAGAGGTAAAGAAATTAAGGAAATTTCAGGTTTACGAAATGTATACGTTAATTTCTTTGCTGAGGAAAATTAGTCTTTCGACCAAATAATTCTATCTTCCCCTCTGAAACCTTTTGAAACAGACAATCATGCTTACAGAGTTGCTTCTGAAACTGAACCTAATACTTCAGTTCCCGAACCAACTTCTGCAATAGCTTTATTCATATTTGGTACTGTTGCTTATCGTTTGAGGAAAGGTAAATAATATCAAACCCCTAAAGTTTAGTAGGGGCGATTCGCGAATCGCCCCTACTGGGGGTAGGATAAATATTATTCTGGTTCAAGATAGAGTAGGGTGGGTATTTATGGCTATAATTTAAGCTGTGAAAGGTATTTAGCAATTCGTCACAGGACACCATTTTAGATTTGTCAATCCACTACGGAAATTTTTTTTATTAGGTGCATAGAAGTCAAAACCTCAGACAAAGAGATTAAATGCAATTACCTTTACCGAAAAATTAAGGTATAAAGCCTCTCAATTCATGGAGAAAAAGCGGTGGTTTGCGGAGCATTCCGTCAGGATGGGATGGCGAGGTCTCCCGAAGAGTGCAGAGCCGCTTCGCTTTTCATGTCGGCGACAGCCGAAACGCCATATCCAATCGACCAAGAAAAGAAAAAAATTACTTTTAACCCAACCCTTCTATTACAGAAGAGGTAATTAATAATTAATAATTATTAATTATTGAACATTGGCGGTACAACTTTTCCAGGGCAAGGTCAATTCTCCAGTTTCCTAGGGGTGATAGTGCAATAGCCATATAGGTTAATTAATTTTATCGCTACTATATAATTGTCAATAAGTCAATTCATGGTTAGAGAGACTGAAGAAAATTAGTTCGTTATGGTTGGAGATATATGAGGCGATCGCTGCTTTAAACAACGAAATCATCAATATTTGCAACTTTAAAATTGTATTAGGCAATAAATTGCTACAGATTATATTTAATTTATCATATCACACAGATCGAGAAAAAAAGCTGAAAGTATTGAAATTATGTTGAGTAGTTGGAAATTTTTTTACCGTTTTTTGTCAGAGATTGATGACAAAGTTGAAAATTTTAAAATTAGAAGCTGATATTGATAATTAAAACTTTTCAAATATTGATGATGGTATTGGTCCATAGAAGTCAAAACCTGAGACAATGGAGATTAATAGAGTGAAAAAAACTCCTAATAGTCAACTTTGTATTTTTGAGCGAATAATTATGACTACAATCAAACAAATATTGATGGGTATTCAGAATTTAGAATTTAGAATTCAGAATTTAGAAAATTGACGAGGGTGTGTTAGTTAACGGAAACTTTTTCTATTAGGTGCATAGAAGTCAAAACCTGAGACAAAGAGATTAATAGAGGGAAAAAAGAAAGAGTACAAAGCTTCTATTTTAACATCCATCTTTTTTCCTCTTCCCTATTCACTTACATCGTAAAAATTCAGATATTAATAGCTGAATGCTTACCTTACATTAGACATCTCCAAAAATATCAATTTTAGAAGGGCGCGGTAATAGTTTGAGAATCTTTTATGGAGATGTCTATTGATGCGCGGTTATGAGGAGAATCTAAATCTATCTCTGGACCAACTGGCACAATTCTCGTAGGATTAACTTTAGGATGACTCATGTAATAATGCCGTTTAATATGGTCAAAATTACAAGTTTCTTTTACTCCTGGATGTTGATAAATATCTTTCAGATAATTCCCCAGATTTGGATATTCCCAAATATGGCGTAAATTACACTTGAAATGAACATAATAAACCGGATCGAAACGAACCAAAGTAGTAAACATACAAATATCAGCTTCAGTTAGGCGATCGCCACACAAATAACGTTGTTTTGATAAGACATCTTCCCAATGGTCTAAAGCTGCAAATAAATCTTTTACTCCCTCATCATAAGCTAACTGAGAACCAGCAAAACCTGCTCGATAAACACCATTATTAATAGGTTGGTAAATCTTATCAATAGTTTCTTCAATCTTATCGTATAAATCTTCAGGACATAAATTTACATCATTTTTAGCAATACCACTAAACTGAGTATCAAACATCCGAATAATTTCACGGGATTCATTATTAACTATTTTGCCTGTTTGTTTATCCCAAAGTACAGGTACAGTCACCCTACCACTATAATTTGAGTCTGCCTGAAGATAAAGTTGCCAAAGATAACTATTATTATTAACAGAATCAGGAATAGACCCTGGTTCATCCGTAAATTCCCAACTATTTTGGTCAATTACAGCACCTACAACTGACAAACCAATAGCATCTTCTAACCCCTTGAGTTTCCACATAATAACAGTTCGATGTGCCCAAGGACAAGCCCAAGAAATGTATAGATGATAACGTCCTGCTTCTGCCTTAAAACCACTAGAACCATCTGCTGTAATTTTATTCCGAAAAGTGGTTTGAGGGCGAATAAATCTACCTTGAGTATCTTCTTGTTCCCGTTCAGAAACCCACTTACCATCAACTAAAACACCTAAACCCATTGTTACCCCCTAAAAAATAATCACATCATATCAATTAAGTGTCAGTTTTCCTAGACTCTTTTCTCGCCTTTAATAACTCTAGATTTTTTTTGACAATAGTGATAGCTTCTTGGTTTCCCTCTTGGAGATATAATTCTCCTGCCTGTAATAAATTTGCTACACTTTCATCATCTTGACGTAGATTCGCAAAAGCCAAACCTCGATTATGATAAGCTTCAGCAATATTAGAATTAGTCTGTATAGCTTCAGTAAACTTATTGATAGCTTGTTGATAATTTCCTACTTGAAAAGCCTCACTTCCTTGTTGAAAATTTACTGCTGCTTCTGGTGGTATTAATGAAGATATTGATATGGGTTCTGTAAATAGGACAGAAATACTTCCTTGTCCACGATAAGCATATATCATTGCACCAATACCAATGCTAGTTATTAATCCAAAAAAGATTAACCAAGTTAGAAAATTTTCGATCTCCATATAGATAATGATATAGTTCTAAGTATATTAAACTATAACAATTAAAAGTTTAATTATTAATAACTTAATATAACAATTATTACTCTTGGTAAGATACAGATTTGGGATTTTAGGGAATAGGTTATTTCAGTTATCAGTTATCAGTACCTCAATGGAATAGGGAGGCTGGAAACACTAATTTTTTTTATCCCCTTTAAAGGAGGAGGCTTTAGACCTTATTTTCTAGTAATTAGGGAAGAGAAAAAAATAAAGAACTGGGATTTTTTGAGCTAATTGAATCAAATATTGAGTCAGACTTTAACGAGACTCCAAAACTGAAAAATGCGCAAATTTTGGCAAATTTTGGTGAATTTCTTTATTGCCCTATCCCCCCATCTGCTACTCTCCCTAAATTGTTAATTTACGATACTTTGAAACAGCCCTGCCCTTTCAAAGGGGGGTTACGGGGGATGGAGAGCGCGGGTCTTCAACCAACGTTCAGATAAAGTTCTCTATAAAGATACTGAGGAAACAGGTGAACTGTAGAGACTTAAAAACAATAAGGGGACTTTGACAAAAAATGAAGTGATTTTTGCCTCAAAACCAGACTTAGAGAGGCTTTTAGCTTTAAATAGTAGAAGTTCAATATTGACAAGGGTTTCAGGCTATTTTCAGCTCTTGACCTAATTTCCCTCTCCCAGATTTGAAGTTTGACTTTTGAATTTTGACTTCCCACCCTTCCCAATAAATTACTTTTGAATTTTGACTTTTGAATTTTGACTTGCGCGTAGCGCTATAAAATGGTCGAATTTTTGGTAAAGTATCTTAACCAAAAAATTTGGTCCAAAGCCTCGCCCTAGAAGGGCGACTTTTTGGCTGACTTTGTTTCATTGACATCATCCCGACGCTGCTATACTCAAGATAGGAAGGGATTCCCTAACATCGCTGATAGGAGCTTTCTGCTGCCTCTTTCAGAGGAGCTGCGCTAACATAGCACCTGCCTCCGAGGCCCTTCCCTCTTTCCGGTCTAAAGGCGCGCTCCACAGACAAGACAGCGCCGCCAAAGGGGGTCTCCCCCATGAGCGACTGGCGCTGACACTGCTAGCCCAGCAGCCTTATTTTTTTTTACCATAGCATACTATTGTAAATACCGCATGGGTTGATTGGTTTTCATTTCAATAAATATGTTATCGTTCTATTAGCTTTAGACTCAGACTATGAAATCTAGATTTAAGTACCGTATATATCCAACACCGGGACAAAAATACCGATTAGCCAAGTTATTTGGCTGTGTCCGTGTTGTCTGGAACGATAGTCTAACTTGCTGTCAGGAAAAATACAAATCAGGAGAGAAAAAACCTGTTAACTCTGAGCTACAAAAACAGTTTATTACTCAAGCTAAAAAAACTGAAGATAGAGAGTGGTTATCAGAGGTTTCTGCTATACCACTACAGCAATCTTTAAACGATTTAAACCAAGCCTATCAAAACTTTTTTAATTCAACCAAAGGTAACAGAAAGGGTAGACCTGTTAAACCTCCTAAATTTAAAACCAGAAAGTCGAAACAAACTGCAAGGTTTACAAAAGGGGGATTTAAAGTTGGTCAACATAAAGTTTATTTAGCCAAAATTGGAAAGCTTAAAATTGTTTGGTCAAGAGAATTACTTGCTGCTCCATCATCAGTAACAGTAATCAAAGATTCAGCTAATAGATATTTTCTGAGTTTTGTAGTAGAAACTTCATCAGAAGTGTTGCCTAAAACTGATAATTCAGTAGGTATAGATTTAGGAATTAAAACTTTTGCTACTTTGAGTAATGGTCAAAAAATTAATGCACCATTACCATTAAAGAAACGAATTAAGAAGTACCGAAAGTTGAGCAAGTCTTTGTCTAACAAAACTAGAGGGTCTAAACGATATGAAAGAGCTAGGCTAAAAATAGCTAAGTTCCATGCTAAATTGAAAGATACTAGAACAGATTTTCTACATAAATTATCCACTGAAATAATTCGTGAAAACCAAACAATTGTTTTAGAGGATTTGAATGTATCTGGTATGGTAAAAAAGCGGTGCGACCCCGCGACGACGAAAGTCGCAAGCGGTCAGACCCCGCGTCGCCGACAGGCGCAAGGGAATGCTGACCAAGAGAGGGAAGGCGCACCAAGAGATCACAAATTATCCAGAGCCATATCAGATTTAGGTTGGAGGCAATTTAGGACGCTGTTAGAAGGAAAGGCTGAGAAATGCGGTCGTGATTTTAGAGTAATTAGTCGTTGGGAAGCAACATCTCAAATTTGCTCTAGCTGTGGATTCAAAGGTGGGAAATTAGATTTATCAATTCGTGAGTGGGAATGTCTCAACTGTGGTATAAAACACGATCGTGATGAAAATGCAGCAATTAATATATTAGTCGCGGGCGGGCAGTCTGAGACATTAAACGGATGTGGAGGCAAGCCTAAGACTACCGCATCTGGTAGCAGCAGTCTGTGAAACGTCAACCCACCGAGGAGCTTAGGCTCGGTAGGAATCCCCGTGCCTTTAGGTTGGGGAGGATGTCAAAATCAGCAATATAACTAAGGGAATCAAATAGGATTTCAAACCATTATTGGGAAAATCCAGCCTTACCTAGGGGCCAGCCTATCAGTTATCAGTTACCAGTTATCTCAACGTTGGCCCTTGACCCGCGCTCTCCCGCAGGGGAGCGTCGGGATGAAAAACAATCAATGTTGCGGTTTTTCCAAAAGTGTGCTATTGCAGTTAATGGCTGCTGGGCTAGCAGTGTCAGGGCCAGTCGCTCATGGGGGAGACCCCCTTTGGCGGCGCTGTCTTGTCTGTGGAGCGCGCCTTTAGACCGAAAAGAGGGAAGGGCCTTGGAGGCAGGTGCGTTAGAAGCAGAAAGCCCCTACCAGCAATGTTAGGGAATCCCGCGCTGTCTCGTAGAGCAGTGTCGGGAGGATGTCAACAGTACCACTTGCTGAAACTAGAGACTGGAAATACTGAAGTTGATTTTTTTCATCCCCGATCCCAGGGGAAGCTATTGACCTTATTTGTTGGTCAAATAAATACCCTATGTGTAATACTAAAAGAGTACAATTTGTAACATCTAACAAGAGAGTTAAATATGGCAAAAGACCTCACTAAATATCGTAACTTCGGCATCTTCGCCCACGTTGACGCGGGCAAAACCACCACAACAGAAAGAATTCTGAAACTAACCGGAAAAATCCATAAAATCGGTGAGGTCCACGAAGGTGCGGCAACAACAGACTTTATGGAACAGGAGCAAGAGCGGGGTATTACGATTCAGTCTGCCGCTACAAGCTGCTTCTGGAAAGATTGCCAATTAAACATTATTGATACTCCAGGTCACGTTGACTTTACCATCGAGGTATATCGTTCTCTCAAGGTACTTGATGGTGGTGTAGGTGTATTCTGTGGCTCTGGTGGTGTGGAACCCCAATCTGAAACTAACTGGCGTTATGCTAATGATTCTAAAGTTTCTCGGATTATATATGTCAATAAGCTTGACCGGACAGGAGCAGATTTCTACAGAGTTGTCAAGCAGGTTGAAGATATACTCGCGGCCAAGCCATTAGTAATGGTATTACCTATTGGTATTGAAAATGATTTTGTGGGAGTTGTGGATCTACTCACCCGCAAGGCATGGGTTTGGGATGATTCTGGAGACCCAACCAAATACGAGATTAAAGATGTTCCAGAGAATATGACTGATGATGTCGAGAAATATCGGGAAATCTTGGTTGAAACTGCTGTTGAGCAAGACGATGATGTAATGGAAAAATATCTCGAAGGAGAAGAGCCAGATATTGACACCCTCAAACGTTGTATCCGTAAGGGAACTCACGATCTAGCTTTCTTCCCTACCTACTGTGGCTCATCTTTCAAGAATAAGGGTGTACAGTTGGTACTTGATGCTGTAGTTGATTATTTGCCTAATCCGACAGAAGTTAAGCCACAACCAGAAATTGACCTAGAAGGTAATGAGACTGGTAATGTAGCTTATGTTGACCCAGAAAAGCCCCTGCGTGCTTTGGCCTTTAAGATTATGGACGACAAATATGGTGCTTTGACCTTTACCCGCATCTATTCCGGTACTTTGTCCAAGGGTGACACAGTGTTGAATACTTTTACAGGTAAAAGTGAACGGGTTGGACGTTTGGTGGAAATGCACGCCGACTCCCGTGAAGAAATTGAATCTGCTCAAGCAGGGGACATTGTTGCTATTGTGGGGATGAAGAATGTGCAAACTGGCCATACTCTCTGCGACCCTAAGCAGCCTGCTAGTTTGGAACCGATGGTGTTCCCCGATCCGGTAATTTCTATTGCTGTGGCACCAAAAGACAAAGGTTCTGTGGAAAAACTGGGCATGGCATTGAGCAAGATGGTTGCCGAAGACCCCTCTTTCCGAGTTGAGACAGACCCCGAAAGTAATGAAACTATTATCAAGGGTATGGGTGAATTACATTTGGATATTAAGGTTGATATTCTGAAGCGGACTTATGGGGTTGATGTGGAAGTTGGTAAGCCACAGGTAGCTTATCGCGAGTCTATTACTAAGCGTCTTGAAGATGGCTATACTCATAAGAAGCAATCTGGTGGATCGGGTCAATTTGCTAGGATTGACTATATCATGGAGCCTGCTGAAACAGGTGAAGGTTTCCAATTCGAGTCGAAAGTGACCGGTGGAAATGTGCCCAGAGAATTTTGGCCTGCTGTACAAAAAGGCTTTGAAAGTAGCTTTGCAAAGGGTATGCTGGCTGGTTTCCCTTGTGTGGATATGAAGTTCACTTTGACAGATGGTGCTTATCACCCTGTTGACTCTTCAGCGATCGCCTTTGAAATTGCTGCGAAAGCTGCTTATCGCCAGTCTTTTTCTAAAGCTTCTCCTCAGCTACTTGAGCCGATAATGAAGGTTGATGCGTTTACACCTGACGATCATGTTGGTGATGTTATTGGAGACCTCAACCGTCGTCGAGGAATGATTAAGTCTCAGGATTCATCGCCTATGGGTACTCGTATTAAAGCAGATGTGCCATTGAGTGAGATGTTTGGTTATATTGGCGACTTGCGGACTATGACTTCTGGTAGAGGTCAATTTTCAATGGAGTTTTCTCATTATGCACCTTGCCCTGCTAATGTGGCGGAAGTGGTAATTAAGGAAGCTAAAGAGCGTCAGGAAGCTAAATCTAAATAGGTAATTTAGAAGAATTTGGCTGTCAGCGGTTAGCTATTAGCTTTTGTTGTGGAATATAGGTGAATGTTTAAGTTAATTTGAACATATACAGGGCTGAAAATTTAAGTATTGATGCCCTGTATTTTTGTATTTTTGACTTGAGAAAGGCTTTGTTGCATGAAAGTATATAGCTGCTCCACTTGCTTGTGCATATGTACTTCATAAGGCGCGGAAACTGCTGTAATACCATTTTAAAAAAAGAATGTTACGAATAGTAAGGGTGATAAAAATATTTTACAGGAGATGTCCCTTTGACCAAAAAGATTATTTACGAACTAAAAAATGGTATTGAAGCTATTCCCATACGACTCCTGACTCCTAAAAATTCCCCCAGCTATTTGTAGCAAACATTTATTAAATTGGTATAACTATTGGACAATAGATGAATCAAACATCAATACAAGACAGAAAAAGGCTGAAACTTTTACCTGTAAAGGTTTTGAGATTTAATCAGCCTACCCTAACTATTGGACAATAGATGAATAGAACATCAATAATCGTGAAAGAGAGCGATATAGCAGCCGCATATCAAACGCATTTGATATGTGAACCAAAAACGATTTTTTCTCAAAGCAGGAACACTCCTACCTAATAATTTACTTGCCACCTTCAAAAGAATCTCAGCAATACTATCAAAGTTAGCCGATCTAACAGCACTTTTAAGTTGGTTACGGTCTTGATTATTCTGATTAATTTGCTGAAAAATATCATCAAATTCGTTCATAATTTACCTCAGTGAATTTGTTTTGATTGTAGGGATGAATCATTTAGTTTTTGGTAGAAAATCAGATAAAATGATAGAAGTTGTATCTGATGTAATGTTAGGTATAGCAATCCTAAATAGGTTGCGGGTAATCAAAAAGTAGATAGAAAAACTGAAACTCTTACCTGTTCCCTGTTCCCTATTCCCTAAAAGCGGTAAGATTTTTATACACAAATAAAAGAGGATTGCTATATCTCATTTATGCCATTGATAACTTATAGCAGTTTTAAACAAGAATTTACTCAAATAGTGCATCTTCGTTAGAGATGCTTAACAAGAGCTTATCGAATTTATTTTAGACAGCTATATCTATCATTTTTTCTTTTTTTCTTTCCCGTAGAGACGTTGCATGCAACATCCCTACCTTATGTAACAAGCATTTATCATGCTTGGTATTAAATTCGCATTTCTGTCAAATCGAATAATTTCCGATTTCGGTTTGGATCGACCACAATCAGATTGGAATATTCTTTCGCTTTAGCAAAAGGAAGTTTATCTAATTGGTCGTTTAAAAAGTTGTTGAAACGAGCGATCGCTTCTTTACCCATTTTGTTGACTATTATTAACATCAATTTGTTGAGATTAAATCGAAAAGAGGAGGAACAGGGAATAACTTGATAGTTTTGATAAAGTCGCTGAAATACTTCTTGATGGTGGGGATATTTTGCCTGAAGTTGAGCGAAAGTATTTGCATTCATAAATCCTTGAAAAACAATACTATAGGTATCCCAAGAAAAACGTGGATTGTCTATTTTGAAGTTCCCATCATTATAGGTACGAGAAATAATTCCATTTCCATAGGGAAGTAGGAAGGTTTCTTGATAATATTGAGCTTTCTTTTCGAGAATTTCACGAGTTACTTTGCTCGGTGCAAACATTCCCCAATTTTTATCCATTTTTGCCAGCAACCAAGCGGGATGACTGATAGTATCAGCTTTAGTTAAAACAAAAGTAATTTTACTCATTAATTGAGCTTTTTTTTCGGCACTAAATGAGGCTAAAACTTTGTTTAAAGCTGCTACATCAAAAGTAACAGAACGGTTATCGCAGTGCAGACACCAAAGAACAACATCAGCTTCAAATAACTTTTGTTTATAATCCTCAATATATCGTGCATCTGCTGATTCAGATTCCCCAATTCCCGGCAAATCATAAAACCATAATTCGCCTTTATTTCCTTTTACAACAACTTTTTCCACATTCATTGTACAAGGTTTAACTGCATCGGTTTTTAAATTAGTATTGAACAAAGCATTAATTAATGAACTTTTACCAACACCAGTTTGACCAATAACAGCTACAATAAAGGGTGCATTTGCAGCTTTCACAAAACTTTCAATTGTCTGTTTTTTCAACAGTTCAATTTGTTCTGGAGATAAAGGTTGCATGATAGTTTTCTCCTATTTGTTTTATCTTGAATTTTCAAGGTGCGTAGAGATTTTTTATCTCTGGATAAATCCTAGCTTGATTTATTTAATAGTGGGGTAGATAAATGTAGAAAATAATAGTCTTTTTATCTGACCGTTGTTACTAAATAAACTGTTGCTTGTTTCCAGCTTTGTTTGTTATCTCTATATTTTTAGATTAGCAATTTTACCAATGGTTAGGAATAGAAATTTGTAGACAAATGTAGATAGAAAAATAGATGCTTTTAGAGATAATTTTCCACAAAAAGTAGAGGCGTTATATAGAACGTCTCGATGATAAAATTGATTATTGCTAGTAGTGGCGTGATACACCTAAAGTTTTACAATAGTAGGGACGAGTTCCGCGTTAAATTAATTAGTCTTAACCTGAAATTAGATTAACCAGCCCCCACCCCATGGATAGAATCCACACCCATTAATTGTGTCGTTTCAGTAGTAGGACGTTTAGACTAAAATTTTGGATAAATTTGAGTAACCACTGAAGACCTCTCCCCCAACCCCTCTCCTGATGAGTGAGAGGGGAGAATATTCCTCCCCCTTCCCTGGTAGGGAAGGGGGTTGGGGGGTTAGGTTTTACACAGAATTTTAGCCTAGACGCGCTACTACATAATTTTTAAGCTGAGGGTAATAAAGCGATCGCTACTAAAGCAAATACGCCAAATAAAATACCTAAGAAAAACCATAATGTTTGGTCTCGATATTTTTTTTCGGCAATAATAGCACAAGACACACCACAACAAACCCAGGTTGCGATTAAAAATTCCATCAGATAACTCCTCGGAAAATTACTAATATTTTGCTTCAATTACTATGCTTTTAGATTAACAATTGGATGGGATAAATGTGTGTGGAATTAAAGAGAATTATATAGATAGAAAAATGTAGAGTTTTGTAGATAGCTATTGACGCTAAATGAATATATTTGTTATATTTTGCTGAAAATAACTTAACCAATACTGACAAAAAAAAGGGTCTCAAGCCTCCCCTTTCAAGGGGATAAAAAAAGTAAACTTCAGTATTTCAATCCGGATGCTTCAGCCGGAGGTACTGATAACTGGTAACTGTTAACGCAGTTCCTCCGATAGGAGGCTAACTGATAACTGAAATGACACTTATGAATAAATCTTATGAACACTGGGAAAGTCAATTTCTTGACGATATGGTGATTAAGTTTGAGTTTTCTGGCAATAATGCAGTTGCTTTTAAACAGAGACTACTATTAGATAATTCTCTCAAGAATCAGTCGCAATTAAATAAGGAGTTACAGAAGAATGAAAAAAATGAAAAATGTGAATTTTCATCTAATACTTTGAGAGATTGCTGGCATAAAAAAATATATCCTGTGCTAAAGAAACATGGTTTTGATTATCAAGACAAGAAAAATCCCAATGGAAAATATGATAAAAGTTGGGAAGGTGTCATAAAATGGTTACGGGAGGAAATTTTTCCTGAATATATCGAAAATGTTGCACCCCGAACAACTATTGAACTTTGGCAAGAGTTATTGACTAAAGCTGAAAATAATTCCAATATTTCATTAGAAATAATACGGTAAAAATCAATAATTGTACTAGGAAAATTAGGAGGATTGCTATGAGTGAACTTTGGGAAGAATTATGGGGAAAATCAACGGATAGTAGCAAGATTTCGATTGAAAAAACTTACCCATCAGAAAATAGTAGTAATATTTCGATTGAAAAAACTGCTTCTGAATCTGAAGTTGATGTATCTAATCTACCAGGGATAATTGGTGTTGCAGATCATTTAGGAATATCTACTAAAAAATGGAATCCCAGCCCACAACCTGATTGCCAATCATTTTCCATTGGTAGTGAGATTAAATATAGTTTTTATTTACAAAATGATGGCTATTTAATTGTGGCTGAAAAATGTGCTTCTGGGGAAATTTATTGTATTGCACCTTCTTTTTTAAGTCCGGCTTTTCCTGTACGTTGGGGAACATTGATTTTACCAAAAGATAAAGACGATCCTTTTGTTGTTCAACCACCTATTGGATATGAAGAAATTATCGCTGTTTTTAGTCAAGAAGAACCCCAGTTAGATTGGCTACCTAAACGTGAAGATGAACCGTTAGAATTACAAACAGAACATTTAGCAAGTTTGCTGAATCATGTGAATAAAAATAATTGTCAATTGATGCGATATAAATATTTAATTACAGCCTAAATTTCCGAGAAACCCTGTTTATCACTCAACTTAAGACAAAATGAAAACCGACCATATATTTTATCGAATTAAGGAGTTTGCTCAACTATTTTATGAGATAAATTATCTCGACAGATTATATGAAGTATCGAGCTAATTTAAGAGGGTTTAAATTACAGCAGCTTGAAAGAATTGTCCGATTTTCTGGAGAAAGATATTATGATACAGTCACAGGAAAGCAAATAGTTGTAGGTAAACATGATCGGGAGTTAGTTGTAACTCCTTATGAAAGTTCTGAAAATTCTATTACACCAATAACTGTTCATGCCACAACTCGTCAACAAATAAAATTTCGTTTAAACAATGGGAGATTTACAATTTATGAATAATGCCAAAATGACTTATTTTGAAAAAGAAGATATTCTGCATTTAACTATGACTAATGAACCAGAAGTAAGAAGCGTAGAAATTAGTCCTAATATTACGGCAGAATTGAATGAAACAGGGGAGTTAATTGGTATAGAAATTATTAATGCCAGTTCTTTTATTAGAGATTCCATCTTATAATCTGTGCAAGGTAGATTATTAACTGTTAAAAATTAGAACGATAAATAGAATATTGAGTGGATGAAAACCGACCATATATTTTATCGAATTTTTCAAGATTTACCGGAAACTTTCTTTCAGTTGTGGGGATAATTACCAGAAAACTCCAACGATTATCGTTTTGATTCAGTAGAATTAAAACAGACTTCTTTTAGAATAGACGGGGTATTTTTACCTCAAGATATTGATAAAAAATAAGGTTATACAGCGCTTTCCGTTGTTATGAGGTACAAAATTTTAGGTTTGAGGGAACAGGGAACAGAAAAGAAGAAAAACAACTGTACCTCATAGCTTTGGAAACTGCTGTAAGTCTCCGATTTTAAGGTTATGAAAAGAATAAACTTCAGTATTTCAGTTCTATGGCTTCAGTGAAAGTTACTAATAACTAATAACTGATAACTAATAGCTGATAACTGATAACTGATAACTGAAAAGGCGTGCTATGATTATCTTTAAAAGTCGTAGTTTTGAACCGACAGAAAGACAAAGAGAATCTGTGCAACCCTTTTTAGATTCTCCTTTGGTCAAGCGCATCTATTTGAATGAACTAGAAGTGAGTGAAACAACTCCTTTAGGTGTACAAATCGTTCAATTAGTTGTAGCGAGGAAGAAACAATTTTTGGAAAGAGTAACCGTTTTAATTAATCGAGTCAAACAGCAGTTTACCGAGGAGAATTATCGGTTACAACTTTTGAACCTATTGTCAGTTATTGTTCTAGAAAAATTACCAGAAATGAGTCGTCAGGAGTTAGAAGCTATGTTTGGTATTGATGATTTGAAAAAAACTCGTTTTGCTCAGGAATTAATGGCAGAATCAAAAGCTGAAGGAAAATTGGAAGGAAAAATAGAAGGAAAATTGGAAGGAAAGTTAGAAGGAAAATTGGAAGTTATTCCTAGTTTATTAAGAAAAGGCTTTTCTGTTGAGGAAATTGCTGAAATATTAGAGTTAGAAGTTGAGCAAGTGCGACAAGCTATTGCTAAATTTAATTAACTTAAACTGTAGGTTGGGTTGAGGCAACGAAACCCAACAAACTATTTCTCGTATTCCAGACTATTGTATTGGAAAAATTACCAGAAATGAGTCGTCAGGAGTTAGAAGCTATGTTTGGTATTGATGATTTGAAAAACACCCGTTTTGCTCAGGAATTAATGGCTGAATCCAAAGCTGAAGGTATAGTTTTGGGAGAAATTAAAGGAAAATTAAAGGTCATTCCTAGTTTATTAAGAAAAGGCTTTTCTGTTGAGGAAATTGCCGAAATTTTAGAATTAGAAATTGAGCAGGTGCGACAAGCTATTGCTAATTTGAATTAGCTTAGATTGTAGGTTGGGTTGAGGCAACGAAACCCAACACACTCCTGGTACAATATCAATTACCAAAAGCTTTCCTATACTCGGATTTTTTATTTGCCATCTACTCGGCACATTCCCGCGATCGCCACCGCAAAAAAATGTTGGGTTGACGCAGGAAACCCAACCTACAAATAAAACTAGAATCACAATATTATTCCTGAAGCATCAGCATAGAAAAATAGGTAACAAAAATGAATTTCTTTGAACAGTTGGGTAATTTTTTTTCAAATCTAGCAGAACAAACAACTTACTTTAGTTTAAAAGGAATAATTAATCTGCTAGAACAACAAGGTCAATTTGATGAAGCTATTCAGTTAACTGAACAATCTTTAGATTTAGCTAGAAAAATCTGGGGAAATGAGCATAAAAATGTAGCAACAACTTTAAATAATCTTGCTTTGCTCTACTATAAGCAAGGAAAATATAACTTAGCTGAACCTCTTTACCAAGAAGCTTTAGCTATTTATAAACATTTGTTTAAAAGAGATAATCCTGATGTGGCTACTACCTTAAATAACCTAGCTTCTTTATACGATAATCAAGAAAAATATAGTGAAGCTGAATCTCTTCACCAAGATGCTTTAAGCATGAGAAAACGTTTGTTTAAAACAGACCATCCTGATATAGTGATTAGCTTAAACAATCTAGCTTGCCTATACCATAATCAAAAAAAATACAGTGAAGCTGAACTTTTTGCGCAAGAGGTTTTAGCCATGAGAAAGCGCTTGTTTAGAAGAGACCATACTGATGTTGCTACTAACTTAAACAACCTAGTTTACCTTTACGGTATTCAAGGAAAATACAGTGAAGCTGAACTTTTTGCGCAAGAGTCTTTAGCCATGAACAATCGCTTGTTTAAAACAGACCATCCTGATGTAGCGATTAGCTTAAATAACTTAGCTTTGCTCTACGATGAACAAGGAAAATATAGTCAAGCTGAACCTCTTTTACAGGAAGCTTTAGCCATAAGAAAACGTTTATTTACTAGAGACCATCCTGATGTGGCCACTAGCTCAAGTAGCCTCGCTTCCCTCTACAATAATCAAGGAAAATACAGTGAAGCTGAATCTCTTTTGCAAGAGTCTTTAGCCATGAGAAAGCGCTTGTTTAAAACAAACCATCCTGATGTGGCTCTTGGTTTAAACAACCTAGCTTTGCTCTACGATCAACAAGGAAAATATAGTCAAGCCGAACCTCTTTATCGGGAGGCTTTAGCTATTTATCAACGTTTGTTTAAAAGAGATCATCCTCATGTGGCTAATAACTTAAACAACCTAGGTTGCTTATACAATAATCAAGGAAAATATAGTGAAGCTAAACCTCTTTTTCAAGAAGCTTTAGCCATGAGAAAACGTTTATTTTCTGGAGACCATCCTGATATTGCTACTAGCTTAAACAACCTAGCTTTCCTCTATAATAATCAAAGAAAATATAGTGAAGCTGAAGTTCTTGTGCAAGAGGCTTTAGCCATGAAAAAACGTTTATTTAAAACAGACCATCCTGATGTGGCTACTATCTCAAATAACCTGGCTTGTCTATACGATCATCAAGGAAAATATAGTGAAGCTGAATCTCTTTATCAAGAGGCTTTAGCCATGAGAAAACGTTTGTTCAAAACAGACCATCCTGATGTGGCTGCTAGCTTAAACAACTTAGCTTTCCTCTATAAGAATCAAGGAAAAGATAGTGAAGCTAAACCTCTTTATCAAGAGGCTTTAGCTATGTATGAAAGTCTGTTTCCGAATGGTCATTCTTTCCTAGTAATAAGTTTAAATAATCTAGCTTTACTCTATGCTAAAACTAACTGCCATCAAGAAGCGCTAAAATTATTTAAAAAATCCACAGAAGTACAACATCGCTTGATGAGTCAGGAATTTTTAGGCAGTTCAGAAAATGACAGAATGCTTTTCCTAGACAAAATTAGAATCACACAATATAACTTACTTTCCCTTGTCTATAAATACTTTTATCCCCTAGAAAAATCTCCAGAAAAATCAGATGCTATTCACACTGCTTTAGATTTAGTCTTAAAACGTAAAGCTATTAGTAACGCCGCTGATGCAGCTTTCAATGCAGCAATGAATAGCGATCGCTACCCCCACCTCCAAGACTCTTTTCAAACATATCGTTCTCTGTGGAAACAAATTGTTAATTTACAGTCTTCTCTTTACTTACCCGAAAATTCATCTCGCCTCGAAGCTAATAAAAAACTCCTGGAGGAATTATACGTTGAAGTCGAAACTTTACAAAAAAAGCTCTCTGCTGAAGTGCCAGAAATGAACCTGGAAAATCAATTAGTCGATCGCCAAGAGATTGCTTCAGAATTACCGGAAAATAGTACCTTAATTGAATTTGCTTATTTTCCTGTCTATGACTTTACTACCAAGGAATATCAAGCACCCCGTTATCTTGCCTTTATCCTACCTGCTAAAAAATCAGAAAAAGTGCAGATGATTGACTTAGGAGAAGCAGAAAAAATTGATAATTTAATTAGTCTGGTGCGTCAAGGTATTTCTCCAAAAAACCTAGAAAATATGGGTGTCGTTACGAAAAAAGTCAAGTTAGGAACATCTAAACCGTCAAATCCATTTCTTGAATTAGCAACTACAGTTTTTGAACCTCTAAAACAATACTTACAAGGCGAACAATTATTTATCTGTCCCGACGGCAAATTAACCCTGATTCCGTTTGAAATTTTACCTGTGGATGGAGAAAATAATCACTTATTTATTGACAAATATCAAATTACCTATTTAACAGCAGGTAGGGATTTATTACGAAAGAAAAATCAACCGGAACGTACCGCCTCTGAATCTTTAGTTATTGCCGATCCGAATTTTGATTTGTCTGTGGAAATCCCCCCAAATTCTCTTAGTAAGGAAGAAATCCCCCCAACCCCCCTTGGTAAGGGGGGCTTAGAAATTCCCACAACTTCCCTGAGTAAAGAAGGCTTAGAGATCCCCCCAACCCCCCTTAGTAAGGGGGGCTTAGAAATTCCCACAACTTCTCTTAGTAAGGGGGGCTTAGAAATTCCCACAAATTCCCTGACTAAAGAAGGCTTAGATATCTCCCCAACCCCCCTTAATAAGGGAGGCTTAGAAATTCCCACAACTCCACAGGAAAAAACAGACTTATCTATTAACTTAAATTCTCTGAAAGGTGAAATTATTGAAACCTTCGGACAAGGGGATAAAAAACCATTTTTACCTGTTCCTATGACTAGAGAAATTGCCGAAGCTGTTGCTGCCGAATTTCAAGTCAAACCTCTATTACAAAATGATGCTTTAAAAACTCATTTAACAAATGGTAAATGTCCGAAAAAATTAGTTCTGGCAACTCATGGTTTCTTTTTAGAACAAGAGAATAGAAACTTGCAACTTAAAACTATGCCGATCATTTGGTTGCTTCTTCGACAATATAACTGCATAGCTGGTATTCTATTTCTACGCAACTTCCAGACTCCTCTTAATCAAATCCAAACTACACAAAATCCATTATGGCGTTCGGGATTAGCATTAGCAGGAGCAAATACTTGGCTTTTCGGAGGAGAAATTCCCCCAGAAGCAGAGTCAGGAATTCTATTTGCTTTAGATGTAGCTGGTTTAGATTTATGGGCAAATGAATTAATCATTTTAATTGCTTGTGACACAGCACTCGGAGATGTGAAAATTGGAGAAGGAGTCAAAGGATTACGCAGTGCATTTACCGCAGCGGGAGCTAGACTTTTAATTATGAGTTTGTGGTCTGTTCCATCTCAAGTTTCTATTCTATTAATGAACCGCTTTTTTGCTAATATGCAGCAGAAAAATTTATCTACTCAACAAGCTTTACAAGAGGCACAAATTTATATCAAAACAATCACAAGAACAGAATTGGAAGCTTTACCTACTGGTCAAAAAATTATCCAACAAATTCGAGAACGTTTATCAAAAAAGTCTGCTGAATTATTGAGACAATGGGAAGCACAAAACTATCCTTTACAAGCACGTTATTTTTGGGGTGCGTGGGTATGTGTAGGTAGGGAGTTTGAAATTAAAAGTTAAAAAGCAGGACTTACGGATAGACACTATATAGAGCTTTCAAAAGCTTAATGTTATTGATATGTAGTGTTTGCAACTCAAAAATGCGTAAGTCCTGATAGAAAAAGACTACGACGAAGACTAGGGTGATTAACTGTTGAATGAAAATTGTATAAAGTAGTTGCTAGAAGTAGAAAAGTGTTGTAATATTAAATAGGTAATAACTCTAATGAAAAATAGCAGGTGAATGCGACTGGTTGACAGACATATTATTAACCGAACACAT